>BNJU01000416.1_pt1 | contig 97894 bp, 113 predicted proteins | sample 8539281 | NCBI WGS metagenome assembly BNJU01 (sample SAMD00202456, study PRJDB9452) | human saliva metagenome | isolation source: human saliva | place: Japan | reverse complement strand
AGATTTCAGATGAGAAAGAATTCCCCTCTTGCCTCTCGAAGGCGACCGGACTAGCATAAGCAGGTTGACGTTCGGGATTCAAATCCGGATCGCGTGACCCTGATCTCTGAACTATTCTGCTTTCACCGCACCAGCCGGATCACTCCTACCGACTCAGCGTTTCCGCCGTCCGGTACCGCCGTCGAACCGTTCAGTCGCGCCGGCAGCGAGGAGTACTATAGCCACACCTGACCAGAGTCTGTCAAACGACTTCCTTGCGATCTGCATCACATCAGAGTGCTCGAAGCCGGGCCGCTCTCCGCTGCGCAGCACCTCTCGTCGGCACCCGCCCCTCTCAGGGCTGCAACAGGCCGGGCACAAGGCCGCCGCCTGGAGCATGTCGCCCTCGAATCGGCCAAGCCTTCGCTCAGTACCGATCCGCGTTCGGGTACTCAAGAGGTGCGCGTGCGGGAGGCCTGATAAGCGGCCCCCACGATGCCGGCGGTGTTGAGCAGCTGGGCCGGAACGATCGTGGTCTTGAGATCGAGCAGCGGCAGGTACTTCTCGTGCTTGCGGGAGACTCCACCACCGACGACGAACAAGTCCGGGGAGAAGAGCATCTCCACGTGGGAGTAGTAGCGCTGGAGACGCTTGGCCCACTTCTTCCAGGACAGCTCCTGTGCGGTGCGCTGCCCGGCGGAGGCCCGGCTCTCGGCGTCGTAGCCGTCGATCTCCAGGTGCCCGAGCTCGGTGTTGGGGACCAGGGTTCCGTCAACAATGACGGCGGAGCCGATCCCGGTGCCCAGGGTGGTGACGATGATGGTCCCTGGCACGTCCTTGGCGGCGCCGAAGGCTACCTCCGCCAGGCCGGCGGCGTCGGCGTCGTTGAGGCCGGTCACCGGCCGGCCCAGGTGCTCGCGCATGAGCTCGGTGAGGTTGACGCCCGTCCAGGACTTGTCGAGGTTGGCGATGAACGGGACGGTGCCGTGGACGATCGGAGCGGGCAGGGCCACGCCGACCGGGACGTCGTCGCCCACCTCGAGCTGTTCGAGGAGCTCGCGGCACACCTCGGCAACGGCCGCGGGAGTGGACTCCTCGGGAGTGTCGATGCGGACGCGCTCACCGATGAACGTGCCCGTGGCCAGGTCGACCAGGGCGCTCTTGACGCCCGATCCGCCGATGTCGATACCGCATGCCACTGATGCTGCCGGTGCTGTCGAAGTCATGAGGTCCTCCTGGTACTACGCGTCCTCGCGGCCGCCGCCCAGCCTAGTGCAGGGACGGCGACCGCGAGGACGATCGGTACGAGGAGCCGATATCCGCCGGAGACCGGAGCGGCGGCACTCAGTCGCGGGTGCTCTCCTGGCGGGCGCCCCGGTAGAGGTACCACAGGGTGCCGACGAACAGCACCAGGCCCACCCAGGGGGCGATGCCGGCGAAGCCCTCGGGCATGATGGCCAGCGGGTCCTCCTTGCCGCCGAAGGCCACGACGATCCCGGCGTAGACAACACCGGCAAGACTCTCGCCGACGATGAGGCCGGTCGCCATGAGCGTGCCCATGCGCTTGGCCCGCTCCGGGTTGGCGGTGCGCTGGGCCCAGCGGTCGTAGACGTGGCCGAGAGCGGCGCCGATCGGGATCATGACCGTGACGGCCATCGGCAGGTACATGCCCATGCCGACGGCGAGCGGAGGCAGGGAGTACTTGCTGTTGCGGCGCAGGATCTCATCGATGGCGATGACAACGGCGCCGATGAGGGCGCCCAGACCCAGCAGACTCCAGTTGAGGTCGCCACCGAGGACGCCCTGAACCAGGTGCTTGATGAGGTTCGCCTGGGGCGCGGCCAGAGCGTCGGCACCGGCACCGGGGGCGCCGGCGAAGCCGAAGGCGCCCTGCATGAGGCTGAGCACCGGCGGGATGACGAGGGCACCGAAGACGACGCCGATGACGAGGGCAACCTGCTGCTTCCACGGAGTGGAGTCGACAAGCTGCCCGGTCTTGAGGTCCTGAAGGTTGTCGTTCGAGATGGTGGCCACGCCGAAGACGACCGCGGTGACGAACAGGGTGTAGGCCACCAGGGTGCGGACGTCGTCGGGCGAGGAGGTGGTGGCAATAGTGCGCACGAGCGCGGCAGCCGTCACCGCCACGAGGATTCCGACGCCGGAGATCGGCGAGTTGGACGAGCCGATGAGACCGGCCATGTAACCGCAGACCGAGGCCACGACCAGTCCGGTCAGCAGAATGAAGAGGATGGAGGCGATGATGAGGCCCGCCGTGTGGTGGGCCATGGAGGTCCCGTGCAGGAACAGCCACAGGAGCACACCGATGGGCAGCATCGAGCCGACGGTGACGCCGATGACCGTCTTCATCGACAGGTCGCGCTCAGTCAGGGGATCTCCTCGCCGGCGTCGCGCTTGGCGCTGGAGGCCAGGGACTCACGGATACCGGTGGCGATGGGGCCCAGGATCTTCAGGAAGGTCCAGATGGCGGCGATGGCGATGGCGCCGGCACCGACGATCCGCACCTCGCTGGCGAAGGTGGTGCTCACGAAGTCCGCGAGGTCCTTGGCGGCGGCCGCCCCGCCCCAGGTACGCATCGGGAGCAGCACGCCGTAGGAGATGAGCAGGCCGACGATCATGGCGATGCCGACGCCGACTCCGACCAGGTGGCCCACGCCGATCAGCGCCAGAGACAGGGAGGTGCCCACCATCGTGGCACCGGCACCGACCCGGAAGACCCCGGAGATATCGACGCTGATGGCCTTGAGGGCGTTGAGGAAGTACAGGGCCGCCGAGGCGATGGAGCCCCTCACGATGACGCCCAGTCCACGACTGGACTCCTCGCTGCCCTCGCTGGTGTCGCCCACGCGCAGGACCTCGGCGCCGGCCACACCCTCGGGGTAGGGCAGGTCGGAGCTGGTCACGAGCGCGCGCCGCAACGGGATCGAGTAGGTGACGCCGAGGATGCCGCCCAGGATGATGACCAGGACCGTCTGGAGGTAGGGGAATCCGGTCCACCAGCCCACGATGATGAGTCCGGGCAGTACGAAGATGATGGCGGACAGCGTCCCGGCCGCCGAGGCGATCGTCTGGACGATGTTGTTCTCCTGGATCGTGTGATCGGAGAAGCGGCGCAGGATGGCCATGGAGATGACGGCGGCCGGGATCGAGGTGGCGAAGGTGAGTCCCACCTTGAGGCCGAGGTAGACGTTCGCCGCGGTGAAGACGAGCGTGATGACGCCGCCGATGAGGACGCCGCGGATCGTCAGCTCCTTGACCGGGGCGGAGCCGGCACCGGACGGTTTCGCCGCGGCGGAGCCGGTTGAGGTTGTTGTGGACATAGTGAGATCTCTCGATGTCGGGATGATTCCGAGGCGAGACTAGCACTCTGTCCGAAAACGATTGTTCACTCCCCATTCGACGCACGACAGATCAGCTATGCCTTCATCGCCCGCGACACGTCGACCGATTCTTCATAGAAGACCCGGGGCCGCGTCCCTTATGAGGTTCTGGTTGAGGTCGAGAACCCAGCCAGGTAGGAGGCGGCCATGTCCTCGTGGGCGTGGCCGGCCTCGGCGACACGGTCGAGCCGGGCGGAGAAGGCCTCCATGCCATCGAGCCTCAAGCCGGCTTCGCGGGCGAGCTCGAGGATGAGGTGGGCGTCCTTGCCGGAGGTGTCGACGGCGAAGTTGGCCGGGCTCAGGGCGCCCCGTTCAACGAGGGTCGGCCTTGATGCGCAGGAAGGGCAGGTCCAGGCCGCCGCCGTCGAGCACCTCGAAGAACTGGGCCGGGGGCACACCGATCGCCTTCGCCAGCGTGACGATCTCGCCGGCGGCGTTGGACACGGCGATGACCCAGGAGTTGACGACCAGCTTGAGGCGGGTCGAGGTGGCGGCGGCACCGTCCTCGCCGGTCCACACAGTGCGCGACCCGACGGCGTCCAGGACCGGAGTGACCAGCTCACGGCCGGAGGCAGGACCGGCGGTCATGATGACAAGGGTGCCGGACTCAGCGGGCTGGCGGGTCCCGGAGACGGGCGAGTCGTAGAAGAGGACCCCGGCGGACTGCGCGATGGCGGCCAGGCCGGCCACATCATCCGGGCCGACAGTGGTCATCTGCAGCCAGGCGGCGCCGGGGCGCATGGCGGGGAGCGGTCTCGCGCATGACCTCGGCGACGGCGGCGCCGTCGAAGAGCATGGTGATGACGACGTCGGCCCCCTCGACGGCGGCGGTGGCGGTGGGGGCGATCTCGATGCCGTCGTCGGCCAGGGGCTGGGCACGCGAGATCGTGCGGTTCCAGGCGCGCACGGCGTGGCCGGCGCCGGCGATGTTGCGAGCCATCGCCGAGCCCATGATTCCGGTACCGAGTACGGCTACGGTCAGCTGAGACATGCTTCTCCCTTGATTCTCTCTGATCGAGCTTGTCGACCTGTCCTCGGTCGGCCACTCACCAGGACACCCTCCGGCGCCCAGGCGAGTGGCCGCCCTTTGCACACGACCATAAGCGCCCGGCTCACTCGGAGGCCACGGCGCCGGCGATCCTGTACAGGGCGACGGCCAGGAGGAAGGCAAAAGCAGTCATGAGACTGGGGCCCCAGAAACCGGAGAGCCGGGTGAGAAGGTCGCCGCCGATGGCGCCGGAGATCGTGGCACCGAGGTACATCGCCGTGTTGGATAGCGAGGAGACGGTTCCTCGGGCTTGGCCGGCGTGGGCCTGCAACTGCCCCATGAGGACCGGCAGAAGGAAGCCGGCCACGACCAGGGCCGCGGCGAAGGCGACAACGGCGCCCCACATGGTGGTGACGATGAGCGGCATCGCAGCGGCCAGGAGGTAGAAGGCGCCCTGGATGAGGATGCCGCCCCACAGCGACCGCCGCTCACCGATCCTTGCAACGAGCCGTGGACCGAGGAGTGAGCCCAGCGCCGTTCCCAGACCGATCATCATCATGGCCTTCCCAATGGTGGCCTGCGAGGCACCGAAGTCCTTGGCCAGCCAGGAGCCGATGAAGGAGAACGAGGCGTAGTTGCCGGTCTGGAACACGAGGTAGGCGAGGAGGGACCACCTCAGCACCCGCGAGCCGAAGACCCTGTGGTAGGAGCCGACGACGTCGGCTGCCTCGCCAACCGGCGGCACATGGGGAACGAGAGGAAGAGGAGTCCCCACAGGATGACGCTGACCGCCGCGACCACGAGGAACGGCAGCTGCCAGCCTCTGATCGACAGGTAGGAGCCGATCGGCACGCCGGCAACCTGCGCAACCGCCAGTCCCGCGGTCGCATAGCCCATGACCTTGATGACGGACGGCCGGGGCACCGTCACCGGGATGGAGGCCCAGATCTGGGAGCTGACGAATGCGGCACTCACGCCGGCCAGGAAGCGGGCGGCGACCATACTCCAGAAGCTCCAGGCCAGGCCGCACGCGCAGGTGAAGACAACGAAGGCCGCCAGGCCGGAGAGGATGACTCGGCGTCGGTCGTGGCGGTCCGAGACGGGGCCGGCCACGAGGGCGAACAGCGCGTACCCCAGGGCGTAGGCCGAGACCAGCCAGCCTGCCCGGGACAGGGGGACGTCGAGCTCACGCTGAAGCAGGGGCAGCAGGGGCGCGACGAGGAAGGTGTCGGTCCCGATGGCGAACATGGTGAAGAAGGACAGCCACCCCATGGTCGAGACGCGGACACCTTTCGGCGGCGTTCTCTTGTCATCGACGGACACGCGCGATGAGCCACTAGCTTCTTCAGTCATCTCAAACCTCCTTAGTTCGATGTTTGACGTACTAAGAATTATTCGAGACGCTATCGTTGTCAACCCCGTCCCGGTGCGCGCCGGGGCGAAGTTTGAGATGGCGAAGCGCGAGACAGAGAGACAGGGACGAACCGTGAAGGACAGGGAGCTCTTCCACCCCGAGGCAGGGGATATCTCCCTGGACGCGATCCTGGGCGCCTTGTCCGACCCCATCCGCCGCGACGTCCTGCGTCGGATCGCCGATGAGGGCGCCCTGTACTGCGGGGACCTGAGCTACGACGTCGTCAAGTCCACGATGTCGCACCACTTCCGGGTGCTGCGCGAGTCGGGGCTCATGCATACCGAGCGCGAGGGCAAGCACCGGCGCATCACCCGGCGCGACGACGTCATCGAGCAGCGCTTTCCGGGGCTGCTGGCCGCCGTCGGCCTGCCCGCGGGCAAGGGGCAGTGGCCGGACTGACAGCCCCCGCCTCGCACTCACCACCCACCTGGGTAGCATGACGCGCCAGGACGAGGTGCATGAGCCCGCGAGGTGAGAGATGACCAGGCCGCATCGCTCACAGCGGCACAGAGCACTAGGAGAAGTGCGAAACAGCGAGCGTTCTTGTCGTGGGACGATCGGACACCTCGGTCGGCAACTTCTCAGACGGAGGCACCTGGTGCAGCCGCGGTACGGTACCGAGCGCAAGCCAGCCGGAAGGGCCCATGGGGGTTCTCTGTCTCTGGACGGACTGGTAGAGAAGTGGAGAGTGGGGCCGTCGGCAGCGTCGCTGACTCCGGCCTCGCCCGGGATTACGCGCCATGCTCATGAATCCCCTCAAGCCCAAGTCATCTGAAGGCGCCAGTCTTACCATCACGCCCCCAAAGCCATAGAATTTACCTGATGGTCTCTACAGGCTCTTCCGACACGCTGTCCCCTCGCCACTCGCTGATCCTGGACGTTGTGCTGGTGGTCGCGGTTCTCAGCTACGGCCTGCTGGTTCAGGGAGTGCCTGCCGTGGGCGCCTCACCGCTCAGTCTCCTCATCCAGGCCGGACTATGCCTGCCGTACTTGCTTCGCCGACGCTTCCCCACCGAAACCTACGCCATCACCTTGGCCTGCGGCATCGCCCAGCTGGGGCTTGGCATGGGCCCGCTGGTGGCCGACGTGATGGTAGCGGTGTCGTTATGGTCTTTGGCAACCCTGCGCCCACTGAGGGTGTCGCTGTTCGGAGCAGCCGCCGCGTTGGCTTGGTTGGTTGCACTGGGTCTACTGCACCTAGGGAGAGGGGGGTTCGATCTCGGCGAGCTGAGCACCGGCGTTCTGCTAGTCGCGGTGGCATGGTTTGCCGGCCGACTGAAACGCACCCGCCGCGCGCATCTGGTTTCGCTGCGTGAACGCGCCGAATACCTGGAGCGGCAACGAGAGTCTGAGTTGCGCATGGCATCAATCAACGAGCGCACCCGCATCGCCAGAGACCTTCACGACGTCATCTCCCACAGCCTGTCAGCAGTAACGCTGCTAGCCGACGGCGCTGTCGCATCTGTCGACACCAACCCAGCAGACGCCCGAGACGCAATGGTGCGAGTACGCGATACGAGCCGGGAAGCGATGAAGCAGATGCGCTCGATGCTAAGCGTGTTGCGCACCGATGATGACCAAGACCTTACTCCTGCACCCCGCCTGGACGACGTCAGCTCCCTACTGGCCGAGGCTCGCGCAGCTGGGACACCCGTCCACGCCTCACTTGCCGAGGTAGATGCTCCTGCTGACGTGCAAGTGGTTGCCTACAGAGTCATCCAGGAAGCGTTGACCAACGTCCGAAAGCACGCAAAGACGGCGCAACGTGTCGAGGTGGAGATCGCCCGAATAAACCACGAGCTACGCATCCGTGTCACCGACGATGGCCAGGACTCCACCCAACCAGAACAGGGACACGGGCTGATCGGCATGACTGAACGAATAACGGCTCTGGGTGGCATCCTCCACGCCAGTCACTGCCCTACCGGAGGCTTCGAGGTGCTCGCCCAGCTGCCGTTACGAAGGGAGAACCCATGACACACACGCTCAGTATCCCGATCAGGGTGGCTGTAGTCGACGACCAGGAGATCGTGAGAGCAGGCCTGCGCATGGTCCTTGGCGCACACCCAGACGTGAAAGTCGTCGGCGAGGCCACGAACGGGGCCGAGGTCCCGGCACTCGTGGCGCAGACCCACCCTGACGTGATCCTCATGGATCTGCGAATGCCTGAAGTTGACGGCATAGAAGCCACCCGACGACTCCGAGCCCGCACCGGGACGCCCGAAGACAACTCACCAGGAGTCCTGATTCTCACAACGTTCGACCTGGATGAGCACGTGTTCGAGGCGCTCAGAGCCGGGGCTAATGCCTTCCTGGCCAAGGATTCTGAAACCCATGACCTCATTGAGGCCATCAAGCATGTCTACCAAGGCGACGCCGTGGTTCAACCCCGCATCACCAGGCAACTAGTTGAGCATTTTATCAGTCGCAAGCCCTCTGCTCGTCCCTCTGACGACGATGTCAGTCGCTTGGAGTCGCTCACCCCACGAGAACAGGAGGTGTTAGGACTCGTCGCATCCGGACTCAGCAATTCAGAGATCGCCGCCAATCTAACACTATCAGAGGTCACAATAAAAACGCACGTCGGTCGCCTGCTCACCAAACTGTCATTGCGGGACCGGACCCAGGCGGTGGTATTTGCCTACGAGACCGGCTTCGTCCGCCCTGGAATATAAACCCACCCTTCCGTCACTCCGGGTGATACTTGAGAAGGACCCCAGAATCGTTCACCTGAACGACGACAGGCCACGGTCGCCCCTGACATCGTGGGGCCATGGACATCGTCAGAACATACCAACTCACCAAGCGCTACAACTCACGTACCGTTGTGGATGCCATCAACCTGCAGGTTCCTGAGGGAAGCGTATACGGCTTCATCGGCCCGAACGGGTCTGGGAAGTCCACAACCATGAAGATGCTGCTGTCCCTCGTGACCCCCACCAGCGGTGGCGTCCAAGTGATGGGACGCACAATGGACAGATCCACCCGACAAGCGTTGCTACAACACATCGGCTCACTCATCGAAGCTCCCCCTGGCTATCGACATCTGACCGGAGCCGAGAACATGAGGATTGTGCAACGCACGCTCGGCCTACCTGATGCCGCCATCATAGAGGCTGTAGCAGCCGTTCGGATGCAAGATCAAATGAACAAGAGAGTCCGCAACTACTCGCTAGGAATGAAGCAGCGTCTCGGTATAGCCATGGCACTGGCCCGTCATCCTCGACTATTAGTACTGGATGAGCCCACCAACGGTCTGGATCCGGCCGGAATCGAGGAGATGCGCCGACTGATCCGCACGCTCGCCAATAACGGCACAAGCGTCATGGTATCAAGTCACATCCTTGGAGAGGTAGACAAGATAGCGGATGTCATTGGCATCATCAGCAACGGCTCTCTGGTATTTCAGGGAACTCGGGATGACCTGTTCAAGACATCGACGCCGGATGTGCTGATCGAGACCTCTCACCCTGATCATGCCGCCTCTGCACTGCGGCAACGATCCAACATTCCAGCAACCGTAGATCGTGGTCGGTTGAGACTGCCAGGATTCGATCAACACGCCACAGCCGGCGTCGTTAAGGAACTTGTCAATGTCGGCGCTCCAATTTACTCAGTATACCGCGATGAGCAGCGTTTAGAAGATGTGTTCATGGCGCTCACACGAGGAGGGCAGTTATGAGACTCCGGCTCATTATCAACGAAATCGCCAAAATGAAGCGCCGACATATCGGATTAGTCGCCTCAATTCTCATCCTCTCTGTGGCAGGAATGTCACTCATGGGAGCAGCCTCCGGCGGGGCGGACATACTAACCTGGCAAGCATTGCTGGCTGGCACTTCGCTGGCCTTCCCCATGACCTGCCCTTTGTTAATTGCCGTCATCGCCAGTCGGATTGTGGACATGGAGCACGAGGGCAATGGTTGGCTGGCAAGCCAATCAGGTGGAATTGGAACTGGCCAGGTATGCAGAGCGAAAATGGTCGCTGCTGGCCTTGTTGTGACTTTGACAACCATTGCAGCTTCCGCCCTGCTAGTAACTCTGGGCACTCTCTTGGGCGCCGGCTCCCTGCCGGTTGAGCTGTGGCTAGGGGCACGTGCGCCATCCTATCAATCAATTTAGTAGTTCTGGGCGCTCACATACTCCTCTCAGCGCGGGTGGAGAACCAACTTGTCGCGCTGTGCCTGGGCGTCGTCGGCACGATCATCGCCGCAGTGTCCAGCGGGCTTCCCAACTGGCTAGCTGCGCTAACCCCATGGGGCTACTACTCTCTAGCGGCCGCGGCCGATTACCGCGATACCGGACTGGTGACACTTACCCCCGCCCTATGGTCCAATCGCTGCACTAACAATAATCGCTGCAATCGCATTTATTGCCCTCACCCACCGACTAGATTCTCAGGAGGTCTAGCATGATTGCCAGAACTTCGACAGCCCTTGATACAAACTCATCTTCTCCGTCCCCACTGTTGGCGGAATTACTCAAGTTGCGTCGATCCCAGCCGCTCCTAGTCGTCATCGGGCTACCCCTCGTTGTCACCGGAACCGGTATCATTAATACGCTTTTCTCAGGACGCGGTCTTGAAGACGGCTGGAACACACTCTGGCTACGTACAGTCGGTTTCCACGGGTTGTTTCCTCTGGTGCTGGGAGTGGCAATCCTCGCCTCCCTCGTGTGGCGCCCAGAGCATCGGGACAGCAATTGGAATACTCTCATGACCAGTCCATAGGAGCCACACGTATCGCATTGGTTAAAACACTAGTCATTGCCGGGCTCGCAGCCGCCATGCAGGCCACTATGCTGATCGTGGTTGTTGCGACGGGAAAGGTACTATTTGCCCTGCCCGGCTTGCCACCAGCCCATCTCCTCGCCTCCGGCACCCTGGTTGCCGTGGCTTGCGTACCCTTGGCAGCATTCCAGTCATCTATATCGATGCTGATGCGTTCCTTTGCCGGGGCGGTGGCACTGGCAGCCACGCTCGCCGGAGTCTCCGTCAGTCTACTGACAGCCAAAATAGGCTCAATATCCTACGCGTTACCCCATGCCTTAGCGACTCGCACAGCGTTGCTCGGCTCAGGGATGTTCAGTGACCCCAGCCATCCCGACATGACAATATTCGGCGGGATCGCAACCACGGCAATCATACTGACATTGTTGATCGTCGTATCAACCGGAAGGACTCTCAAATGCCGAGATCTCTACACCTAACAACCATTCAGCAGATTTCTACCAATACTCCCAGGACGGACGTCATCACACATCATCTTAAGCATTTCTTATCAGTTAACTATGAACTGCATGAACTGAGGAGAAGCCGCCTCCTTAGGGCAGGACCGCGGGACGCCTAGCCACCGGGAACATGAAAGTCAGAAAAGTTTGCCGTCATGCCCCCAATCAACATGTGGTCAATTTGATGACGGCATCGATAACGAGTTTCGTTGACAACGTCTTAACCTTAGAAAAGAGTATAGAAACTCCCCCGGCCGAAGTTCCGAAATTGAAACGCATGAAAAACTTCAATCTACAATAACGCCGCAATTATAATACCAGTAAAATCAGCCGGCGTTCTGGCTGCATTCTTTTGGGCGCATAGCGACCGACCTCAGATTGAATGGCGCTACGGCAGCCCAGATAGTGCAAACCGCCCTCGACTACATACAAAGCTACATGTTGACACAAAACAGATAAGGAGCCCGATGGGTCAGTGGAGCAGTGCCAAAACCACTTCGACTGCTGAAAATTGACGAGAGACCGAAAGTTGTTTTTGCTGAGTCTCGACCCTTTCGGCGACCCAATGCCATTTTATCGCTCTATCGGATTGAGGCATATAAATTATGCGAGGACGCATGGATCCGCCTCAAGCGAGAATGCTGGTGGCAGCCAACCCAAGAACAATCCGATCGAAGCCAGAGTCAAAATCTCCTCCCCTTCCTCCACTACGATGAAAGGAATTCGATTGATGATTCACACGCTGATTGTAGATAATGACATGCTCTTCCGCGCAGGTATACGAATGATGATTGATTCATCCTCCGACATCACAGTCGCCGGAGAAGCGACCACCGGACTTGAAGCGCTGGATATGATTCAAGCGACCAACGTGGATATTGTTCTCATGGAGATTAGCATCCCTCAACTCAACGGAGTGGAAGCGACTAAAAAAATCGTTGACATGCCCAATTGTCCTAAGATTCTTATCCTTACCTCCTACAGCATGGATAAAGAGTTGTTCAATGCCCTTGCGGCCGGCGCCACAGGTTTTCTACTCAAAGACTCACCACCTGAGGGGCTCCTTACAGCTATCTCATCTGCATACAACGGCAATGCTGTCATTTCGCCTCAGTTGACAGACAAACTCGTCGAGGAGTATACATCAAAAGAAAATAAGGTTTCACCAATTAATCAGGCATTATCGAAACTGACAGACAGGGAACGTGAGGTATTAGGATTGATCGGTCTCGGAAGGAACAATGCGGAAATCGCTGACGAACTTTTCATTGCGGAGGTAACAGTAAAAACCCACGTCGGCCGAGTCCTACGCAAGATTAATGCTCGAGACCGTGTTCACGCAGTAGTTCTTGCCTATCATGCCGGAATCGTTAAGCCCGATGGCGCCCCCGATGGCGACGCCGTCTTCTACGGATCCAAGCAGAGCGCATAAGACCTCTTCCCCCTTCTTTCCGCGAACTTCGCCGCATTATCGAAATCGCAGCCAGAGTCCCCAGCAGACTCCAGATAATCAGGACCAAAGCTGTCTCAAGCATTCGCCACGACTGCCCCACTTCTGCAACAACCGCTGTCTCCGGCATCAGCGCCCCTCGGACTCCGAGGCCGATCCAATATACGGGGCTGGCTTGACTCAGTATTTGACTCCATGGAGCCTGCCCGGACACAGGGTAGAATATTCCCGAAAGGCTGAGCAACCCCATCATGCCAAGTGAAATGAAGCTTAGGTTGCGCGGATGGCGGATAAGTGATCCAAAGGCTGCTCCCCATGGCAATGTCGATGTCAGGCCAAGAGGTAGCACCCAGATCAGGGCAAGCAGTCGCGGGCCGCCAAGAAAAAAGTTTCCGAATAGCGCGGCGGATGCGGCCATTATAACGAGTATCGTAATAAGAGTTAGAGCAACCTGACATAGCACCTTGCCGATCAGGTAAGTATGAATTCCAAACGGGATGGTACGTGCACGCATCAATGTGCCTTCTTCCCGCTCGCTGATCAGATTGGTGGCTAGACCCATAAAGCCAGTGAACAGCAAGTTCATCGAAATAATTCCAGGTAGGGCATAGCTCCCTAGCGATCCACCCTGAACAACGACACCTCTCAGAAAATACATCACCACCAGAGCAACAATCGGAAAAAAAAAGTGTAGTTTAGAATGTGCGACAAACTTTGATTCAGCTCAATCCTGCCACGCTCTATACCTAGCTTCACAATATTAGTCAACATACGGCATCAGTCCGTTCAGACACAGCAGAATACGCATGCAGGTGAGCATCTTCCACGTGACCGATCATTTCCAAATACGCGTCATGGAGACTAAAGGGGCGCACCTCCAAGTCAGTGATATGCGGCTTCGTCAGAGAAAGATCCCGAACGAAGGGCACGCTTTCTGATACTGTTTTGGAGTACAACCTTTCATGCTCACGCCACGAAACCCTGGTTCCCCAGGAGTGTTTTCTTGCAATAGTTTCGGTGGTTCCTCTAGCGACGATTCGACCAGAAACGAGTATAGCAACAGAATCCGCCAGTAACTCAGCTTCTGTTAGGTCATGTGTTGTGAGCACCATTGCCGTGGACCTTTGACGTGCGATGGAGCGAATCAGTTCATGAAAGGCCGCACGGGCCTCAGGGGTCAAAAGCCAGTGGTTGGTTCATCAAGAAAAAAATGAGCTCAGGGTTACCAACCAATCCGATCGCCACATCAAGACGCCGACGCTGACCTCCGGAAAGTTGACCAATACGACGATGGGCCTGCGCTGTAAGCCCGACTGCCTCCAGTAGTTGATCCACATTCTGGACTCCGCGCGGTGACTGCACTAATCCAGAGTAGTGAGCTGTTAAATGTGCTAGCAGTGTACGCACCGACCATCGACGATGGTCTCCCCACGACTGCAGAACCATGCCGATTCGAGCTTGCCATCTTTCGTCCCCACACTCAGGATCAGTACCGAGCACCAGCACCTTTCCACTGGTTCGACAACGCAGCCCCTCAAGGATTTCAATCGTAGTTGTTTTACCCGCACCGTTGGGCCCAAGTAGTGCGACAACTTCACCCGGAGCGACCTTAAGGTCGACGCCTCGAAGAACCTCCGTATTTCCATACGACATCTTCAAACCGCGCACATCGAGTGCGTAGGGTGGGATCGGCGCCTGTTTACGGACGAATCGGGTCCTGGCCACATCCATATACCTTCTTCTCCTCCGTATTAGTGTGATCTCTCTCAACAGACACATCCAGGGGTGACGTCATATGACGCCACCCCTGGATTGTGCAGACTACTCCTTGGAGTGGTCCTCGAGCGGCAGGATTGCCTCAGTGTGCGGACCGATGAACTCACCAGTCTGCGTGGAGAAGCCGCCAAGGGAGTGGATAGCCGGAGTGGTGTAGATGTCGCTCATGTTGCTTTCCTTTCGGAATTGGCTTGCGTCAGTTCTTGCGGTCGGCAATGGGGTTCCAGCCCTCGGCCTGACCACCGATGCCGAATCCGGTCACCTCGGTGAAGGTCCCGAGACCGACGATGAGCGGGCTCTCATAGGTCTTGCTGTCCATTGTTATCTCCTTCAGATTGTGTTGGTCGTCTGGATCGATTCCGAGTTGGTTGCGGGCGCACTGTCGTCAAAGCATGCGCCCATCATGACTACTCCTTGGAGTGGTCCTCGAGCGGCAGGATTGCCTCAGTGTGCGGACCGATGAACTCACCAGTCTGCTCAACGAAGTCGCCGAGGTCGACGACGCACGGAGTCGTGTAAACGTCAGCCAAGGGTGACACCTCCCTTCTTGGGGTCGTGGGCGTGCGGTGGTCATCCGGCCGCGCGGGCCGGTCCGGATTCCGGAAGCACCAGAAATCCGAGTTCTGGAGGCGTCACGCTGCGGTTAACGCAACGCTCGGCGCTGATGAAACTGACATTAGTTTGGTAAAATCTGCACTTGTCATCGGCTCGTCGACAATGCACTGCTCTGCCTCAACCCATGCATGTGCTGTAAAAGGCGGTGATGAAAGCACTCCAACGCACCATTCAGGCCATACTCCGCGAACACGGCACAGAAGCGCTGTAGCGATAGCTCGAGGCAAACAAGCCGATCCTCCTCTTGCATATGCGCTTACTGTAAGAATCACGTCACGAGCAGCTCGTGTTTCATGGTAGGACGCCGGCCTTGCTCCCGTGCGGACAGTCTCAAGCACACGTCGCAGGGCGCGCGGAGGTGCTTTTGAAAGTAGCCGAGCTCCGGCTGTGATTGCTGAAACAGTCACTCGCTGAGTAAAGTTTGGACTAGATACCTGATAGGGCAGAACGTCACTCACAGCAACCCCACCTCTTCCAACTCCTTGCATGCCACGTCAACGTCATGTCGAGCCGATTCGGGAGAAAGCCCATAGTGAGACACCAGCAGATCCGCTGCTGTCTTTCGGTCACCGCCATCACGGAGAGACTGTAGTATTTGTAGGGCACTGTCGTTGAGATGCCAGTACTGTCCACGAGATTCGTTGAGCACAACATGACCGTATTCGGTAGACGCACTAGTGAGGACCAGGGCGCTTACTACCTCGCAGGAAGTTAAACATACATACTCCTTTTTACTGTGGGGCGAGTTAGTTGAATTCAGGCGGCAACTGGAGTAGTTCTGCGCTGGTTAAGTATAAACTTGCCAAGGTTGACCACGTTATGGATTTCAGGCGACGGGGGCTCCCACCGATCAGGACGAGTAGAATTCAGGAAGGCGGTCCTGTCTATTAAGCCGCCATCTAGAAGACCAGATTCTTCAACCAGACCGACAAGTACGTCATGATGGCGAAGATATCCCCGAACTGATTGTGCTCCTCCACCGACTTTTGATGTGCGCATCAAGTATTCTTTTGGAAGGATGCCTCGCATCGCTGACTTCATCAGCGGCTTCCATTCCAGCGGATTATCTCGTTCGGTTCGCCGCACCCGGAACGCTGCTTCAACAACTCGATCATCCAGTAGCGGCGCCTCGTACGCTACTCCGAACGGATTTCCGAGCTGCCCAGTACCGCGCACCAGCTTAGCGGCGTCCCGAGCGAAGTAGATATCGCTATGTCCAGCAACGGTGGGATGGAGTGGATCCAGGCCGCTCAACAGTGATCGAACTGCTTTAACTACCGTTTCTCGCGCATCCGCACTTAGCCATTCTGGCAAGGCTAGAGGGCTGGACCAGTCGTTCACTCCGGGCGGGCGCAGGCTTTTTGCTTTCTTGGCTATGCCGTCTGCTAGCCACGCTCGGTAACTGCGTCGATCGCTGAGCTGGCGCAATGTGCTCATCACGCTGGTTCCAGCAGGAATATGTTCGCTGCGAGACCTTCGCCAAGCCAGAAGCGGATGGGACCGAGCCAGTGTGTGCTCCCACCCTGCAACGCCACGCAAGATGTGATCGCCTCCAAGTCCGTTCAAATGGATTTCCGCTTTTTTTTGAGCATCCTCGGAGAGGAGTGCCATGATACGTGGCCCAGCGGTAATGGCCTGCGTCGGCTCATCAAGGACTACATTTACCTCATCAATTCCTTCGTAGAAGTCCACAAACTCGTCTGTCGACTTAACCAGATGCTCGCGCACATTAGGCATCACTGTCAGGGCTTTTTTCGCCCATGCAAGGTCCTCTCTCCCACCCGGATCGGGATGGAAAAGGGTTCGCGCTACGATGCCGCTCCCGGAGCTCGCCGCAGCAAAATAGCAAATCGGCGTGGAGTCAAGACCACCAGACAGATCACACACTACTTCCGTGTTTCCCGCAGTCCGGGACGTGACAGCTTTTTCTAAAGCATCACGGAACGCGACTGCACCGTTCTGCAAGTCGACATCCTCGGAGGGCATATTCCACCAGGTTATCCGACGCGATTCTCCATCTTGACCGACAAGTAGAGCCTGATCGCCTGGCAGCGGTTGCACCCCCGACCATAGACCAATTTGATCAATGGGATGAGGCTGGACAGGCAGCAATCTCAGTGCAATTGCTGTTTCATCAAACGCAAGATCCGCCAATTCTGCCAGTATGTCCGCACGGTCAGAGATCACAGTGTTCTCACCGATCGAGCACCACCATAGTCTCCTGGTCTCCAGTGCCTGTCCCGAGGCGTACACATTTCCCTGGTATGATCCAAAAGTGAGGAAGCTCCCGGAGCACTGCAGCTGCACTCGACTGAAGTCTGTTGGACCTGAGGCTCTGGCGGCGTATCGGTTCATCTCTTCCTGGGTGACAGCGCACTGGCCGACTACTGAGACGCAAGTTTCATCCGCACTTCCGCTGATGAGACGATTCCCTGACAAGGTGCCGACTAGCAGCGGTCGACCGGAAACGTGGGAAGCAAGAACTCTTTCTGGACCACCTAGGGCGATCCGCAATGGAAGCGGCGGCGTCGTTGTCGGGTAGAGCGACGACGTAGGAACGACCGTTTCCGTTGACGACTGCGTTCTGCACGTTGGACTCCTGTCTGTCATTTCTTGGGGTTCTGGGCGATCCCTCAAGCACGGCTCTACTCTCTCGTTTGAACAGGGAACAGAGCGTCCATCCAGTGAATGATTAGGGTCCTACCTGGGTAGGATTTCGTTGTGGAGTGCGGTGCCCGTCACTGCATGATCGTCATGCTGGACCGCTGCCTTACGGTTCCCTAGTCCAAGTCGGCATGCCGGTGATAGGTGTCTTATGGTCGCCTTGAATCGTTCCGCGGCTGCTTGGCACACCACATAGGGGCACTTCCCCTGTCAAACCGGCCCAGTCACCCTCACCCACCGACTTCGCCGCCTCCCTGCGCGAGCACCGGCGATCCGATGAATTGGACTGGCACGGGCATCACGACGGGAAGCGTCGGGTTAGCGTGGACCTCTTACTCGCCTCACTGCGAGGTGACCTCGACCTGCTGGCGGGTGTTCCACCCCATCTTGCCGCTGGTAACCATCCCCCAGACCCGCAGGGGACGCAGGATCAGTGCGGACCACAGCGTCGCCGCCGGGGACAGGATGAGACTGACGCATCTCTCGGAGCCAGTGGTGTCAGAGCGCCACACGGCGATGTACCGCGAGCCCTGCGCCAGCCCGATGGCAAGAGGCACCAGCAGAGCCGCGGGAGGAATCCCATCGCCAACGACGAGCGGACGCCAGAGCACGAGGTAGACGAAGAGCGAGATCACCAGCCAGACCTGCATCCACCCGGTGGCCTGGCGCCACCAGCCCCACGAGAGAACCGGCAGGAAGCGGATGCGCCAGAGCCCACGGATGAAGGAGCCGCGGAACCAACGCTCCTGCTGGCGGTAGTGATGGCTCCAGCGGTCGGGCATCCACGCGAAGGCGAAGGCTGAGGGCTGCTGGACGGTTCTGCCGTGCAGCAGGGCGAAGAGGGTCAGCAAGGAGTCGTCGGAGAACTCCACGTGCCGCCCCAGATAGCTCTCATTCATGTAGGTCTCGATGTTCTCAGCCAGGATGGAGCACCGGTAGGCGGCCAGACCACCCGAGTTGACCATGACCGAGCCCGAGCCGTGACATGAAGGAGCGGTCGATGAGCTGCTGTCCGACGAAGATCACGTCGGTCACACGTGCCAGCAGGTTCTCCCGGTTGTTGATCGCCAGGATGACACCTGCGACTGACATCACCCGCGGATCGCTGAAGGGCTGGACGATCTCATGAAGCGCCTCGGCGTCGAGCATGGAGTCGGAGTCGACGGTCACGAACAGGTCGGCGTCACGAATCTTCCTGAAACCATGGATCTGAGCATGGCGCTTGCCCTCATTGGCGGTGCGCTGCCAGGTGGCGTAGATGCGGGCCACCGCCGCCTGGCGGATGAACCAGTCCCGCTGCGCCACATAGGCGCACTGGGTGGAGCCGTCGTCGACGACGTGAATCTCGGTCGGTGGAGAGCTCTGGTTCAGCAGGGCGGAGAGCATCCGCACCACGACGTCGGGATCCTCGTTGTAGAGCGGAACGAGCACGGCGACCCGATACACCTCACCGCGGCCGATCACTCGTCCCTCGAAGCCGGCCAGCACGAGCTGCACGGCCACGATCACGAAGAGGACATCGAAGGTCCATACGATCCACGTATCCAGGACGTGGTGCCGACTGACCAGGACGCGCCAGCACAACCACCCCACCACGCCGAGGACCACCAGGATGGCGGGCAGGGGCCCACTGGTTCGCATCAGCGCCCGGGGCAGCCCAGTGACCTCGGCTGATCGCTGAGCCTCATCCGTCGTCGTCAGCGGGGTGCGCACAGTGACCACGGCGCCGCGATCCTTGCCGCGGACCCGGACCGCCCTGAGCCGCATCCCGCGCTTGAACAGGAGCTTGACCGCGAAGCAGGCCAGCAGGATGAGAAGGCAGACGAGCATGACGACGAATCCGAATGACCAGTGCATGCGTCAGCCTTTCCGTGTCGAAGAGCCGGCTCGGGGCGGAGTACTGCGCCGTGTCACTCCGGGGCCGGTACTGGTGACTGGCTGCGCATGACCTCCGGAACCGTCTTGACGGGCAGGCCGGAGTCCGCGACCTGCTTCATGAAGCGCTCGAAGGTGTCCGCCTTCACCGACTCGGGGGCACCGTCGGGCTTCTCATCGACGCGATGGAAGACCATGTGGGTCCAGCATCGGTGCTCCCGGCAGCGGGCCAGCGCCTTCTCGACCTGGGACTCGGTGGTGTAGGAGCCGCAGTAGAAGACGCGGAGCCGGAACGGATCCCCCGGCGCGAGCGTCTCCGGGGCGTTCTCGATGGTGCGCAGCGAGGAGAAGTAGCTCTGGGAGGTGCGCAGCACGAGGTCGTTGTACCGCCCCATGGGCAGGGCGAAGTGGGCGGCGCCCTCGGGGTAGCCGTGCTCGAGGAGGAAGGACCTGATCGTCTCGAACTCCTGGCGCACCCCCGCCTCGTCGAGCGTGGTGAGGTCGGTGGAGGCATGGGCGGCGATGTCCCAGCCGTGGACCTCTCGCATCTCAGCGAGCTGGTCGGTGCTCATGCGCCCCGGCAGTCCGACCTTGTCGGCGATGACGTAGGAGGTTGCCGCGCGGATGCCGCAGTCCTGCATGATCTCCCGGGCCGTCTTGTAGTCGCTGTCGTAGCCGTCGTCGAAGGAGATGGAGACGATGCCGCTGTCCGCCGAGGGCAGGGTGGCCAGGTAGCCGAGCCACAGGCGGCTCGGTGCCGAGTCGGAGGCGGGGACCGTCTTCAGGCGCACCCGCGTCACCCGGTCCAGCCGGGGATGGCCGACGACGGCGCGCTCGGCGGCGCGGTTGACGGTCACCCGGCACCAGCTCCCGGTGCGCAGCGTGCGCATGTCGGGTGCGACGTCCAGGCGCAGGCAGTCCTCCCCTTCCCCGCCGAGCTCGAGCTGGATGCTCTCGATCTGCCGGTAGTCCTCGGCGCGCAGCCACAGGTCCCACTGGCAGTCGGTCATGTCGACGCCCGAGAGTGCCAGGTCGACACTGGTGGGGCGGCGGGAGTCACCGGTGGTGGTGATCTCCAACGACTGGGTCCCGTGGGAGTGGGTGGAGGTGTCGGGCCGTATGGAGCCGTCCCCGGAGGAGAGGGTCCAAGCGCGCGGATCCTGCATGTCCGACAGCACCTGCGACGGCGCCGCGGGAGGGCCGGCGACCGGGGCCGGGGAGGCGTGAGCCGTCGACTGCAGCTCAGGTAGAAGAGCGCTGGAGGCGGCCAGGGCGAGACCACCCATCAGGAAGTTGCGGCGCCTCATCCGGTCATGCTGCGGCAAGGTACTTCTCCAGTTAACAGTCCACTCGGTTGGTTTCCTCTCCAGGATACGCACGAGATCGCTGCCACCGCAGACAAAAGTCGCGGACACCCATCCTCGACGGCCTGCTACATCGTGCTGCCAGCCCGCCAGGACCCCGCAATTCCGCGCAAACTCGCGAATCTCCACCACCTGATACCGACCCCACGTGAGGGAGATCACTCATTCGTTGTCGAAAGCCGAGCCAGGACGAGACGCCACCAGATGACCGCGAGTCGTCCGTCAGACAGCGCACCGACATTCCCTCAACCTTAGCCCGATCTACCGTTGCAGCCGGTCTGCACCTATCTCGATCGTGTACCGGGCCTCCTGTGCGAAACCGGGCTCGGGGTTGATTGAGCAAGCGAGTGGCAAGTCAATCCACCAGCCTAAACAATATCGTTGACTCCCCCACATCGGGCTCCGGCGCCATAAGCCCAACTCGGAGCAGCCGAGTCACCGGACACCGACAGAGGTCTCAAACAACCTCATAGCTCGTCTCACCCAGAATCCCTCGGAACCGAGCATCTCCCGACACCTCGGGAATCGATTCGAAGACGACCCCCATATCCAGACGTCGTCCGCGGCCGAGGAAAAAGAGCTCCTCGATGACAGAGAGACACGAGCATACGACACTCAGGTGGGAAATGTTGTCAAGCGGTTGCTGGTACCGCACAAGAGTAGCGTTCTACTGGCCGAGGGCGGTTCGCACAGCACTAGACGTACGAGGTTATGACGTTGGCACGTAGGGCTAGGTCACCTGCTGTCGACACGAGGACCTTACCTATGTCCAAGGAACAATAAGCACTCCAAACTATACATCTCAGATCCGTTACAATCGCAGCAATAACACTGACACCAACACGCGACTCAGATTTGACTCAATAATCCACACTGCACAACTTTTCACGAATCTTCTGGAGACCCTGCACTACCTCCTGCGGCCACTCACCCAGCAAACAAACTTGCTAAGCAAAGAGAAAACAGAATAGCACCTCCAACCCACACACAAGCAAGTGCATTGAACTCATCGTTGTCACTACAGGATCCGCCACACGCTTTGCAGTAGACAACATGGTCATACCGGACGCCAGGAATTCCTGACATAAAAAGTACGCCATAGTCAGACCTGACTCATGACGCTTAGTGTGCCGGGGGTGGGGTGCTCAGGGCGGTGAGGATGTCGTTGGCGGTGTCGGTCAGACGTGGTGCGGCTGCGAGGTGGTGGCCGTTGAGGTTGATGGTAACTTCCTGCAGGCCGCGTAGCTCGCGCACGATCCTGGCGATGCTGATACCGGTGGCCTCCTGGAGGTAGCGGGCTACGGCCAGGGCGGCCATGACCACGGTCAGGTGAGCCACAATAGCATCGCGGGAGTGGTGGAAGACCGGGCGGGCCCTCAGGTCGTGCTTGCTCATCGGCGAAGGACTGCTCGACGTGCCACAGCTCGTGGTAGGAGGAGACGACCTCACCGGCGCCCATCAGGCGGGACGGAATGTTGGTGACGTAGCCCTTGAGACCCACCAGGGACCGGGCTCTGGCGATGGACGCTTCATCGAGGACCTGATCGCCTTGAGGGACGGTGACAAAACGCGTGCCCTTAGGATGCTTCTCGCCGGCGACGGATGGCCCGGGCGCGGTTGGCCTGAGCTGTGAGGGTCTGGTTGTCCCGGGCCGCTCGCTTCTTGGAGTAGACCCATACCGCTCTCCATGAGCCTGGATGGGTGTGCGGGTCCCAAACCGGCTCACGACGACTGCTGATGTCGCGCTGGCTCCTGGAGCCCCTCCTGGGGGTGATGGTGTCGATCAGCTGCCCATCGGTGAAGGCGTCGCCTTCCCAGTGGAAGTGGGCCTCCAGGTCGCCTGGGGCCCGGACCTGTCGGGCCCCAGGCGATGAACCGCAACCGGGCGTCGTCCAGGGCCGTCAGGTTGGCGGCCGAGAGCATGCCGGCGTCAGCGACGATGACGAGGTCCTCGATGCCGTGGGCGGCCTGGAAGGCCTCCGCGATGGGGATGATCGTGGTGGTCTCAGCCTTATTTCCTTCCCAGCACCCGATTCTCAGGGGGAAACCACGGCGGTCGACCAGCAGGCCGACGATGACCTGGGGGTCGACCCTCCTGTCCTTGGAATAACCCACCCGCCTCAGATCATCCTCACGCTCGGCCTCGAAGTACAGGGTGGTGACGTCGTACAGGCACAGGGCCAGGCCCCCACTGGCGGTGACGTGCTCGAACAGAGCCCCAGACAGGCTCTCGCGGTAGCCCCGCTGCCCGCAGCGCCCCAGGGAGCGGAACAAGGTCCTGGTGCTGACCGGCTCCAGCCCCAGGTCACCCAGGACACGGGGAACCTGGGCCTTGGAAGACGGCTCGATCAGACGCGCCAGAACCATCTGCTCAAAGGCCCGATCACCCCCAGTGGCGTCCCCCAGCCCCCAGACGGGTGTAGACCCCGTGCAGGGACCTACCACAACAACCTGGGTGCTTGGAGGCCACCACCGCGTCAGTGCCGATCACATCTGAGGGCCGTTGAGTCCCAGGACCGCCGGTGGTGTGGGAGTCAGCTCCAGGGGTCAGCTGGTCCGGGGGCAATGCGGTGCCGGCCGATCTCCATCAGAGCAGCCAGCTCGGCCTCCATGTGGGCCCGATCCCAGGTGCTCGATCACCTTGTCCCTGCGCCTTCCTTGACCGCGATCTGCACCGCCGTCGCCCCTGAGGCTGTCTTGACCTTACGCACAAACGGGCTCACCACCCCCGACCCTACCGGCCCCTTAGTGTGCCTATCAACCACCACGCGATATCAACGAAAAACCCGCCTCAAAACCCAGACCCCACCAAAGTGTCACGAGTCAGGTCAGAGAGCAGCCGAAATGTCCACCGTGACGCGGTCCACGCAGATTAATTCAACATCCTTTTTTGGAGACGCAAATTCCGGAAAGAAAAGGGCCAAATTGACACCGTCACTTACAGAGCTTCGATAGATAACTCCCTGGTAGCCGCATTTCTTAATGAACTCACATAAGTACTGGCTTGGAATATACTCAAATGCGGCGCCACTCGGTTGAACTGGCTTAGTGAGTTCTTCGCCAAGCCGCTCTAAAAGGGGCAGCCCCGATCGAAGCGCTGCAATCTCTTCCGCATTCTCTAGGATGAACGGGGAGACGCTCTTCCTAGGGTTGCGAAGATCGACAGCACGGATAGACGACACTTGGAAAGTTGCTACACAAGCTTTCTCTCCGGTGTGTGGGCGAACTTCAGCTACTGCCGTTGTTTTGGTTGACCCTAGATACAAATAAGGAATTCCCGCGGGATTTGCCCTTCCGTGCCCTGCACGGCTTGGAGGGGAGGTCCCATCTCGTCAATAGGAAAGGGAGCGTCGCCAGATAGAAGACGTGAGCGATACCACGATCCGGCAATTCCGACGATGACTTCATTAGGTGCAATTAGTTGTCCCAGCAGCCTCTCCAGGCGATCGAGATCAATCGGGTCATCAAGAAACCATCGATTGTGATGCATCATCTCATCTCTGAGATCATCCCATCGCTGAGGTGTTTCGCTTGCTGGTACGTCGACGGGAACAAACGGAGAAGGTTATTCAGGGGCGTGTGTGGGGGTTTAGGGGTTCGGTGTGTTGAATGGGTGACGGCTCGTTGGTCTGAGAGAATCAGATTGCTACATGAAACCTCTCAGGAACGAGCCGTCATGGGTAAGGGTATCACTGAGCCTGGACAGAACGCAGTTGAGCTGCCTGGTGGAAATGGTGCTGGGTGATACTGAGATCTCCTTGGCGCCAGAATTCTTGGCCCACTGGCCGCGGTGCGGGCGACGTTGATGTATGTTGCGCACCACACCTCCCAGGGAGGCGATCGCCGAGATCATGGGGGTGTCACAGCCGACGATCTCGCGGGCGATCTCGGTGGTCACCGGATCATCGCCAGGGTCTTGGGGCCTGTGCTGACGACCGTCGAGGAGGGTCCCCCATGGGGGCGTGCACATCATCGACGGTACGCTCCTGGCGTGCTGGAGCTGGAAGGATCGGACGGACCTGTGGTCGGGCGAGCACAAAGCGCACCGGCCTGAGCCTGCAAGTGCTGGTCAGCCCGCCGGGCGCCTGCGGTGGGCCTCAGACCCGCTACCGAGGGGCCACCCATGACACCAAGGCCATCACCACCTCCGGTCTCTTGGAGAGATCGACCCCTCCTGCTGCATCGCCGATAAAGGCTACATCGGAACCGGGGTTCTCACCCCCTACAAGAAACCTCCCAACAGTGAGCTCACCAAGGCCCAGAAGCAGGCCAACAAATCCCTAAATGAAATCCGGTATGTCGTGGAGAGAACCATCGCGCACATCAAATCCTGGAAGATCCTGGCCCACGACTACAGGCGCCCCCTGCACACCTTCAAAGAAACTATCACAGCCACCCTAGCCCTCTACGCCTACACCAACCCCTGAATAACCTTCGGAGTACGAACAATTTCTCCATCATTGAGAATTTCCGCGAGAAGTTCTTTGGCATACGCTTCATCCATCGCAGGATGGTCGAAAAGGCACCAATCTTCCGCCAGAAGCGTCGCTAAAGACTTACCTTTAGGGTCAGGCTTGTAGCAGTCGATCAGCATTTCAAACCACTGACTCAAAGAGGAAGGGTCTATAGTGATGACGTCTACATTCCCGCAGTAACCACAGTCACCTTGACGGCGACCTGTCGAACTTTTCCCTATCAATAAAGGGATGATGCTCCGAGTCAGTGCTGGATCCCCAAAGCAATTTTCGCAGCAGTACTTTTTAAGCATTGCCAGCAGAAGCGTGATAAGTGGCGAGTGTTTCAAGGTGGTGCTTAATCGAAAGCTTCTTGACGTACCCCAGCCCCGGAAAATGCCCCCGCGCATGTAGTTCGCGAAACTCATGAACTGCACTAGTTTCCAGAAGGTGCGAATTACCGGAGTTTAGTGCCGAAATCAGTTTGTTCAAAGCCTCACTGAACTTTCCTGCGGGGTCGGTTGGTACATCGTTGGTGTCAGACTTAAAGTGATAAATGAACATAGCATTATCTTGGTCCGGGTCAATGAATGTCATGTGAATGGCGACCGCATAGGCCGGGCCACCACCTTCGCTGTAGTTGTCCCCGACCGTGAGGAAATCACCATACCCATCCATGTCTTGTTCTCGAAAAGTTATATGGAGGTCTGAGAATGGCTCCACGAGCGGATAGTCCGCATTCTTCATTTGGATGAATCCGTCACCGACCAAGACTCGCGGCTTTCCACGAAAGTTTTTGCGATAGAGGAGATTGGTGTGGTCCTCTAAGAAGATATTACGGAAATGCAATGCTTCGTCTGCCAAACTGGCAGACAGTGTCCTAGGATCAGTAAATCCGGCATGAATCAGGCTGATAGATGCGCTATCGAGTCTTTTGATGAGACCAGTTACCCTATTAACGTCCATTTGATTCGTCAGAAGAATTCCTGCGTTTATTTTGGTGCTATCCCGGTAATTATGTTCGAGCAGATCGACAATACCATCACCATTTTCGCGATAGTCTCCATGACGGGGATTTATTATTACGATCACTTCGGCGTTTACTTCAGTCAAGGACCTGAGTGCCCTATTTACCCCGCTGAGGGACTCACGAACCGGCTCGATGATTGGAACAAATCCAGAGCCTGATATAGTGTTGGCTGACTCGCGAATTGCTATCAGCTCGAACTGCTTGCCTCGGAAGTATGGGTAGTACATGCGGTCCTCAAATCCAGGCGAGAGCCTCAATTAGCGGGGTGTCAACAGCTTCCTTAATGCGGACTCTGTTCTTGAGAGTAGGATTCGCGGCTATCGAGGCCGCTCGAACTGAGTTAGGTATAGAGTTAACAAATGAAGCTAGGCCAGCCTGCGAACGGCTAGCCTTGAGGGTCTTAACCATTTCATTATGGACGGCCATCGGCTCGAGTTTTGCGAAAATTCGGCGAAGTTCGGAGCGAATTTTTGTGTTCGGTACGTTCGGAATTTCATGCCCCAGGCAAGAGAGAATTGCTGTCGCTTCATCGAGTCGAAGGATGTCAAGGATCATTGTGGGGATAACGCGTTCAGGGTGGTTCTGTGGTGCCCTAACCGTCTGAAATGTATACCTTTCGGATAGCGTAATGACCCCTACATCTTCGCCGGCGATCTCGAGGACTCCTGAAAGGTGCGACTTGCCGACCACGACGTTAACGGCAGCAAACACTCGGCGATAGTTTTCAATTTGATTTTTCAGTCGAGTCAGGGAATCTCGCTCAGATTTGATTTCGTAAGCTGTGGAAGTTCCATTGAGAACTACGACGTCAGCCTTACATGATCCAGCTCGAACTTCATTGAGTAGCGTTGCGGTATTCAAGTTGTGGCGACCAAGCAGGATTTTTTCCGTAATTGCACTACGATATACATAGTCGTCACGAAATTTAGATTTGCTTAGTAAATTGAATGCTTCATCGAGGGCAGTCCCGACTGTCGCTCCATGCGGCATGTGTGCGCTGAGGCGGGTATGCCTGAGCAGCCTAGTAAATTGCGGAGAACGTGCCTCCTTGCTGAAATCTCGAAGTACCGCAGCAGAGAAAAGGCGGCTAAGTGCTGAGGCTTCGCTTTTGTTCAGTTCCATCTACCTACCCTCCTCTTGGTCAGTGTGAGAGTTCATCAGCCCATTCTAGAGTATCGTGCAGTAGTCTCCGTGTGTCATGTGGTTCGCCATACGCATCACTGTTTGTTAGGCGTGGCTGGCACGCCTATAGGGATTCTATCTGGTTCATACTGTCGGGTGGGGTCTTGTGTCCTCTTCCACTTTATGAGGTCCTGATCTCCATGCCCGGGATCAGGGGTCCCGGCCGCCGCCGTCCTTGCTGGCCGAGACCCTGGGCAAGACCTCCAGGCACCGGGCCCAGCCGGCCTCCTACGCCGGGCTCGCTCCCGTCACACGCCGCTCTGGCTCATCGATCCGTGGTGAGGTGCGTCTCCCACGGCGGCAACAAGAGGCTCAAGCGCGCCATGTTCCCCTCCGCCTTCGCCTCCCTGCGCTCCGACCCCGTCTCCCAGGCCTACTACCAGCGCAAACGAGACCAAGGCAAACCGCCTTGGGCCAGGCCGTCCTCGCCCTGGCCCACCGCCGCATCCTGACCCTGCACGCCATGATCCGAGATGGAGCCCTCTACGACCCACAACCAGCCACGAAACTACCCGCCGCCGCTTGACACACCACATAGGAGCACCCCCACACCACAAGAAGAGCTAGGGTCACGCAAAGGCTGGGCCGGGCACACCCACTGACCCCACGACACGCCACCTAAAGCACCACGTTCACGCCTATAGTCCTCATTTGCGAAGCACAACAGCCGCGGCGACGAGGGAGAGGAAGCCAAACGGGGACGCTCCACATCTTCCGATGTCGAGCGTCCCCGTAAGAAACATTGGGTGGAGCTAGGGGGATTCGAACCCCCGACCTTCTCATTGCGAACGAGACGCGCTACCAACTGCGCCATAGCCCCAAGTGCGGACCGATCCTAGCATCGCCGCCGGGAGTCCTGGCAAGTTCAGTGGCGGTGAGCCCGCCCACCGCACCGGAGCCGCCCGACGACGTGCCGTGGGAGTCTCCGCACTACTCTCCGGCCGCGCGCCGCCCCTCGAGGATGGCATCGAGGTCGATGGGGTGGAAGAGCTCCTCCTCGTCCTCCACCGGAGCGGGGATGTAGGCGCGGGCCGACTGCGGACGCGCGGGTACCGGCGCGGAGGTGCCCGGGTCGACCACCGGGTCGGCGTAGGAGCGGCGGGGCGCTCGGGCCGCCAGCGTGTGGGTCGGGGCGGGCACGTGGACCGGGACGCCAGCCCTGGGGCGGGGTCGACGTCGTCACCTCCTCCTGACGACTTCCTCAGCCTCAGCCGGTGCAGCAGCGGGGGCCCTGCGGACGGGACGACCGGCCGGGCCGGCTCAGGGGCGGGCTGAGGGGAGGCCGCAGCGGCCTGCCGGGCCGGCGCAACCGCCTCAGGGGACGACGATGCCGCAGCATCCCGTTCCCGCGCCTCCTGCTCAATGGCGGTCGCCTCGGCGAAGAGCCTGCCCCAACCGGGCAGGCTGTGGGAGGTCGGGGTCGACAGGGAGGCGACGAAGTCCTTGGTGCGCGGCGAGCTCTCCTCGTCGCCGTCGCGGGAGACCGCCTCGCGCACGCCCATGTTCCGGGAGACCCGGCCGGCGTGGCGGGAGGGCACGTGGACCGAGGCGCGGCGGGTCGCCTCGCGCTCGGCGACCACGGCTGCGGCGGTCTCGGCATCCAGGTCGGCGTCGAGCCTGGCCAGACGCTCCTCCTCGGAGTCGATGGTCCGGGAGGGGCGGACAGCAGCAGTGCCGGTCGCCTCGGCGGGACTGTCAGCGACGGCTTCAGGAGACGCGGCGGACTCAGCGGACTCAGCCGGCACCGCGCCGGCGGCCTCCCGGGGCGACGACGTCGAGCGCACGGCCGGCCGCTGGGCGCCCTCGCGGGCGAGGCGCTCCATGAAGGGGTCCTGCGCGCCGGAGTCACCCGCGGACTCAAGAGACTCGACGGACTCAGCCGACACGGCGGGCGAGGCCGCACTGTCACTGACAGCGTCGGCGGAGCTGCTGGGGCCGCTGGAGGCGCTGGCGCCGCTGCGCGCGCCGTCGACGACGGAACGGGGCGCGGCCACGACCGAGGCCGACGAGCGCCGGCCGGTCAGGGTCACCAGGGTCTGCTCGAGCTCGGCGATGCGGCGGCGCTCACGGCGGTCGGCCGCGGCCGAGGCCAGCGCGGCTCGACGTCCGGCCACCATCGAGGTTCCCAGCAGCGCAGTGGGCAGCAGGGCGGGCCACCACGGTAGCGCCGTGACGAGGCCCAGCACCCAGGCGCCGAGCGAGACTCCGAGCAGGACGCTGGCGACGATCCCGCGGTGCGAGGCGGCGACCCGACGGCGCTCACGCCCCTGAGCGTGAGCCTGGCGGGCACGGTCGAGCTCGCGCTCGGTGCGCAGGGCGCGCACATTCCTCACGGCGGGCCTGTTCATCACCCTCACCTCCGGTCGACGTCGAAAGAGCTCCGCATGCCCACTGCTCGCACAGGTGTCGTCACGCTCGACGGCGGCCGCACCTGTGGCCAGGACCCGCAGCTCAGCCGAGTAGCGGTCCTGGACGTTGGAGCGGCGAGCCATCTCGCGGCGCCCCACTAAAAGCGGAAGGAGGTACACGGAGAGAACCGTGATGAGGGCGATGACTGCCCAGATCTCGATTCCCACACAGCAACCGTAAGCGCGCCCGCCCTCCTCCCCGCGCAGGAACACTCCGGCTTTCCTTCGAAATACCTGGGATTCACGACGTCACACTGTCAGCCTTGCATCTCCGTCGCCACATGAGTCACACACGTTTCTTCCGCCTCGTTGAGCACGTCGTGACTGATCTGCCGACAGCCACCCCAAACGCACCGTCGGCGCACCCGCCGCACCCCGGGAGCATCCTCGCCTACGTCTGCGCGCATGCTGCGAAAAAGGGTCACCCGCGCGTGAGTCGCTGCTCGAAACCGGCACCATCCGGCCCGTGGACCTCCTCAGCGAGGGCCGCGAAGGAGACGTGGTCGGCCCAGGCGCCGTTGATGTGCATGTAGCCGCGGCGCAGTCCCTCCTCGCGCAGCCCGAGACCGCGGCACAGGGCCAGGCTGCGCTCGTTGTCGGGGCGCACGTTGATCTCCACCCGGTGCAGCCCCACCGGCCCCAGCAGGTGGTCGAGGACGAGAGCCACCGACAGGCGCATGATCCCGCGCCCCTGCCAGGCCGAGCCGATCCAGTAGCCCACCTGGGCGCTGCGCGTGGCGCCCCAGATGATCGGGTCGACGGCGATCTGCCCAGCGAAGGCACCATCGACCTCGACGACGAAGGGCATCGCCTCGGCCAGCCTGGCCCGGCGCGTCTGGCGGCGCAGGAAGACGGGGAAGGTGCTCAACGCCTCCCCGCCGCCGGCCGGCAGGGTGGCCTCCCAGGGGACGAGCCGGTCGTTCTCCGCCAGCCGCAGCGCCTTCCAGGGCGCCTCGTCGTCGGCTCGCAGCTCGCGCACGACGACCGAGGGGCGCCCGGGCGCCTGTGTGGCACCGGATGCCCGCTCCTCGTGGGCCGCCGGTGCGGGCTCGAGACTCACCGGCCACGTGAAGCGTGCCGGTGAGCCGGCCCCGAGCAGCAGGCCGGCGAGGGCTCGCCGGGCTCCGCCACCGAGGGAGCCGTCACGAGGCGTCGAGCGCGGGGTGGGCATCAGGCGTCCAGCAGGAGGCAGTGGAGGGTGTCTCCGGACACCACGGTGCTCGTGTCCTCGGGCACGACGGCGATGGCGTTGGCCTCCGACAGGCCGTGCAGCCGGACGGTGCCCGGCGGCGTCGTCGGCTCGGCGCGGTATCCGCGGGAGGGTGAGCCGCTGACGTGCACGGGGACGAACTCGCGCTTGCCGGCCGGGGAGTGCCAGCCCTCGGAGATGGTGGCCGGCAGGCTGGAGCGGTGCAGGGAGGTGCGTCCGGCGATCTGGCGCAGGACCGGGCGCACAAAGGTCTCGAAGGCGATCTGGGCGCTGACCGGGTCGCCGGGCAGGCAGAAGATCGGGGTGCCCTCGACCGTCCCCACGCCGAGCTGCCTGCCCGGGGACATGGCGACGGCGTCGAAACGCACCGAGCCCAGGGGCGCCAGGACCTCCTTGACCGTGTCCCCCTGCCCGACGCTCAGACCTCCGGTGGTGATGAGGACGTCGGCGCGCACGAGCTGGTCCTCGATGGTGTCCGCCAGGGCGCGCAGCTCGTCGGGGACGGCGGCCACGCGGAAGGCCTGACCGCCGGCGTCGGTGACCGCGCAGGCCAGGGCGTGGCCGTTGGCGTCGAAGACGTCCCCGGCCTCGCGGAACTGGCCGGGCTCGACCAGCTCGTCCCCGATGGAGACCACGACGACGCGTGGGGCGGGACGCACGCGCACCCGGTGCAGCCCGAGGCCCGCCAGGAGGGCCACCTGACGGGCGCTGACGCGCGATCCCCGTTTGAGAACGGTGGTTCCGGACTTCACGTCCTCGGCACGGCGACGGACGTTGTCGCCCGATGCGATGGAGCGGTGGATGCTCACCCGGGACTCACCGCGGTCGGTGTCGGCCCAGGGGACGACGGCATCGGCGCCCAGTGGCATGGGGGCTCCGGAGTCGATGAGGACGGCGGCCCCGGAGACGAGGTGGCAGGGGCGCATGTCACCGGCGCGTACCGCATCGACGACGTCGAGCACGAGCGGGTTGTTCCGGTCCGCCTCGGCGACGTCCTTGGCGATGACGGCATAGCCGTCCTGTCCGGCCAGGTCCACGGCGGGCAGGTCGATTCCGGCGGCGACGTCCTGGGCCAGGACGCATCCAACGGCGTCGGGAAGGACCACGTCGAGGGGCGCTGCCGCCTGGGCGATCTCCAGGCAGGCGGCCAGGTGCTCGGCCACTGTTCTCATGGCACTCAGGTTACCGTCAGGTTGACGACGCGCACCGTGCCCCGCCGGGACGAACGATTCAGGCGCGATGTGTCATCACCTGCGAGGATGGGCCCATGACGACCGGCGCGCTGGACCTTCCCGATACGAGCCGACTCGAGGTTGACGACGCCAAGGACGAGTTGCGCAAGATGCTGCGGGCGCACCGCCGCGCCCATCACCACCACCCGGCGCAGGGTCACACGGCGGCCTGCGATGCGCTGACCGAGCACGCACTGGAGGCGGTGGCCGGTGCGGAGAAGGTGGCGGCCTTCGTGTCGGTGGGGGCCGAGCCCTGTACCCGGCTGCTGCTGGAACGGCTTCACGAGGCCGGTGTCAAGGTCCTGCTGCCAGTGCTCGGACCTCGCCTGGCGCGCTGCTGGGGACTGTTCCAGGGAGGTGAGGACCTGGCGGAGCGGGCACCGAGGCGTCCTCCGGAGCCCAGCGGCCCCACCCTGCCGGCCGAGGCCGTGCGCCAGGTCGACGCCCTCCTCATTCCGGCGCTCGCCGTGGACAGCGCCGGGCGCCGCCTGGGGCAGGGTGGCGGCTGGTACGACCGGATGCTGCCTCTGCGCTCACCCGACGTCCACACCTTCGCCATCCTCCACCCCGAGGAGCTGGTGCCCGGGCCGTTGCCGATGGAGGAGCACGACGAGCACGTGGACGCCGTCATCACGGCCCAGGAGTGGTTCCTGCTGGCCACCGGGTCGCCGGCGCACACCATGTCCCCGGAGTCCTGAGATCACCGCTGCCGCCGGCTCCCGGGGGCCACAGGCTCCCGGAGGCGGCTTCTGTCCACAGCGCTGAGAAGTGCGCGTGCCAGGCCGCAGCCGGCAGCCGACCCTGTTGGCATGAGTCGTCGTCATGGACTGCCCCGCCACTCCTGTCTCAGCACGTCCCACCAGGAGCCTCAGGATCCCCGCACCGAGTCGCCACGCTCCTCGAGGTCCGGCTCCCACCCACCCCGTCCGGGCCGGTGGGGCAGGCGGCGTCCTTCGCTCCTGCTGTGGCGGCATCGCCACCTGGTGGTGGCCGTCTGTCTGGGAACCGCGGTCCTGGTGGCCCTCAGCGTGCTGCGTCCCGGTCCTGAACGGGGACAGCAGGTTCTCGTCGCATCACGCGCGATCAGCGCCGGGGCGCTCCTCACCGATCAGGACGTCTCGACCAGCACGCTTCCAGCCGGGTCGCTCCCCCAGTCCCCATTGACCTCCACGGGGCAGGCGGTGGGGAGCCGTGCGGCCATCTCCCTGGAGAAGGGCACGGTGCTGACCGCCTCGATGACCAGCGGCGGCATGGCCCAGGAGCTGGGAGCCGATGAGCGGCTGGTTCAGGTACCCGTCGACGTCGGAGCCGAGCTGGCCCGCCCCGGCGCACGAGTGGACGTCATCGGGCAGGCCCCCGAGGGATGGAGCCCACAGGCGCAGGACGAGGCCTCTCAGGGCGCACCGACACAGAATCCCGCCGAGCCGACAGAGACCCCGACCACGCAGAACAGCCCGGAGAACAGCTCAACAATGAGCCCCTCAACCGGCCCCGACACATCTTCTTCATCTTCCAACCAGGAATCACCAGGAATTCAGGAGCCTTCTCAAAGTATTTCCCAAGCAATGCCTGTTGGACCTTTTGGAACGCACAGCGCAGTTCTCTGTTCCGGAGCAAGAGTGATGATGATTCAACAGGCCGGAGAGGATGGCCGATGGACAGGAAACAAGAAAGTAACACTTATCACACTGGCTATTCCTGCGAGTAGCGCTACTCTGGTAGTCGGCGCGGCTACGAATAGCACGCTCGGCATTGCGCTGAGCCCGTGATGCCGCTGCGGCGTCTTACACGCATGATAAGACGCTCTCACTTCCAGTCCCCCGATGGCGCAACCCCGGCAGACGTCTGCCCGCGCCGCTAGAAAGGATCGCCATGATTAAGGGATTCAAGGAGTTCATTGCGCGAGGCAACGCCCTCGAGCTCGCCGTCGCCGTCATTATCGGTGCCGCGTTCAAGCCGATCGTTGACGCCATCACGGACGTCATCATGACCATCATCGGTCAGCTCATCGGTCAGCCGAACTTCGACTCCGTCGGTCAGTTCAAGATCACCGCGAGTGCCACCGAGTACGTCCAGCCCGGCACGATCATTACTGCCGTGGTGAACTTCCTGCTCGTGGCCGTCGCCGTCTACTTCGCCATCGTTATGCCGATGAACAAGGTCAAGGCGCGCCTGGCCAAGCAGAAGGCCGAGGAGGAGGCCAACGAGGTCACCGACGTCGAGCTGCTCACCGAGATCCGCGACCTGCTCTCGGCCAACGCCGCCAGGGCGCTGAGTCCACAGCGATCTCGTCATCGCGTCAGCGCAGGGCCCCGCCGATCGCGAGGATCGGCGGGGCCTTCCCCTTTTCCGCGCTTTTCCCTCGCGGCGGCTCGCTATCAGCCCCAGTGCGGGGGCACGTCGCGTCGGAGGCGGGCGTCATTGGAGCCGGCACCACCGGGAGCCGGGGCGTCGAGCCCCTCTGCGGGGCCGCTGAGGGCGTCGTGCTCGTAGTCCGCCCTTGCCAGATCCTCGGGGCTCTCACCGCGCTCGACACGAGCCCGATCCCGGGATGACAGGGCGACGACCCGACGGCGACGCCTCGTAATCCCGCGCTCAGGCGTCACGGCACTGTCTGCGGACTCCGCCTCTGAGCCCCGTCCCCGGTCCGATCCGTCTGTCACAGCGGCGTCATTCACAGCATCACGGTCGTTCTCTATGTCCTTCAGCACCGCTCGTGCGACTCAGCGGGTGCGCCGCACGGCGTTGGCCAGGACGGCGTCGATCCCCGAGCCGCGGCGACGCAGAGCCAGCGCGCTCCTCAGCTCCTCGACCTCCCCGGCCTCGGAGCGGCCCACGCCGTCGGAGCGGATCCAGGTCATGAGGGTCATCGAGCTGGTCGTCGGAGTAGGCCTGCAGCGGCAGCCCCTGGGCGATACGGGGGCGCTCGGTGCGCTCATGGGCCTCATCGCCCTCGGGTTCGGGCGTCTCGGGGACGGCGCGCACCGAGTCGTCGACGCGGTCGGGCACGGCCTCCATGGCCGCCGGGGCGACCTCGCCCTGGCGCTCCATCAGGACGGCCAGGACGAGCTCCTCCACGGTCCTCGCCTCGGCCTCCGGGTCCACGAAGACCCCGGCGGAGAAGGCCATGTGGACGCGCCACCCGCGTCGCTCCAGGCGTTCGACACGGTGCCGGTCGCGCCGCCGCAGGCTGGGCTCGGAGATGTAGTCGACGTCGTCGGTCAGGACCGCCACGAGCAGCTCGTCGGGGTAGTCGGGGTGGCCGATGGCCAGCGGGATGCGCACACCGCCGTCGGTCCCGTAGCGGGGGACGACCGACAGGCCCTTGCGCCACAGGTGCTCGGCCAGGTCCACCAGGAGTCGGTCGGGCACCTTGCCGGCGGAGTTACCGGACTGGGAGGAGTCCTCGGCCCGCGCCAGGACCTCGCGCAGCAGGCGGGCACCCGGGGCGCGCAGACGGTCGCGGTCGATGTCTGCGGCGGCCAGGCAGGAGACCACCTGAGTGCTGCCCCGCGAGGCGCACAGGGCCTCGACGAGCCCCACCATGCCGCTGTGGTCCGAGACGGGCCCGAAGTTGTGGATGGTGCGCCCGTGCGGGGTCTTGGCGTAGCCCACCGAGATGATGATGTGGTCGCGCTGGAGGGCACGGGCCTCGGCCAGCTCGACGACGGTGAAGGGCTCGACCGCCCCAGGGGCGAAGAACTCCTCCAGCGCCGGGGCCCCGGCGGCCGCCCGGGTGATGGCCGAGCGCAGAGCGTCGGCGTGCAGGCCGTTGAGGGCGATGACGGCCAGGGACTCCTCGGGTCGGGTCAGTGCCCTGTCGATGACCATGTCGACGACGTGGGAGACCTCGGCCTCCACCGTCTCGACCGCGGTCTGCCCGGGCGCAGGCATGCCTCGCCCGTCCACGAGCTCCAGGGTCAGGGAGGTGTCCCCCGGCGGGGAGGGCACGGCCTCGACGACCCCCTCGTAACCATTGGCCGCGAGGAAGGAGGCGATGCCGGCGTCGAGGCTGTTGCGGGCCGTCGGCAGGGTGCGCGAGGGCAGGAGCGGGCCGAGCTCGGCGGCCAGCCCCGTCGTCGCGCGCCGGGGTCGCCGACGACGAGCACCTGCTCGGCGCGCACGAAGGCGGGCAGCACCTGCGGGACCGGCATGGGCGTGGAGGCGTCCAGCACGGCCAGGTCCACCACCGCGGTGGGTGAGAAGATCTGGGGCACGAGCGTGGGCGGGACGATCCAGATCGGCCGGGCCAGCAGGGCCATGGGGTGGGCGTCGATGATCTCCCGCAGCGGGACGCCGTCCTCACGGGCCAGTGCGATGTACAGGGCGCGGGCGTCGGCCTTGTCCTCCTCGACGGCGGCCCGCACCCGCCGGGCGCAGGCCTGGGCCACGGGACCGGACAGGGAGCGCGTGTGGGCGGCGTCGAGCTCGCGCAGCGAGACGGCCATCTGGGACAGGGCGCGCGCGTCGAGACCGCCGAGATCGGGGTCGGCGGCGGTCTGCGCCAGCAGGGAGGACCACCAGCAGTAGGTGAGCTCGGGCTCGAGCTGGTCGTCCTCGACGCCGCGGGCGGCCATGTCGGCCACGAAGTCGCTCAGCCCCAGGGCCTCGAGATCGGTACGGATGCGGTTGACCTCGGGGAGCCTCTGTGCGGTGAGGTCGTCGGCTGCCAGAGAGCGGGCCAGCTCCAGGAGATCCTCCAAGGGCATCTCCATGAGCACCGGGGAGTCCTGGGCGCGCCCCAGCAGCGGCTGAACCTCGGTCACGGCGCCGCGCGCCCGCCCGGCGGTGCGCCGCATCTCGTCCAGGCCCTGGGGCAGACGGGGCCAGCCACCGTCGGGGTCGTGGCGGCGCGACACCTCGCGACGGCGCTGGACCTTGACCAGCTCGCCGTGCAGGTCGTCGACGACGCGGCCCGGCCGCACCAGGTCGCCCGCCTGCCGCGTGAAACGCCGGCGCCGCGAGCCGTCCATGTGAATGCCCCGCTCGTCGCGCCAGCGCTTGGAGGCGGTGGCGATGACCATGTCGGCGGCGGAGCGCTCGAAGACCTCGGGCAGGAAGACGTCCAGGGACTCGCGCACGCCGTCGAACATGTCGAGCTGCTCGATCCACTGGCCCAGGTTGCGGGCCCGGCTCAGGCCGGTGGTGCGGGTGACCACGGCCGTGTGCTCCTGGATGGTGGGCAGCAGGTCGTTGGCCAGGGCGCGCAGGTGGACGAGCGCGTCGGTGGCCTCGTCCATGTCCTCCACCGGGATCCCGTTCCAGGCGCTGGAGGAGACCTCCGGGGTGAACAGCCCCAGGGCGTGCCCGCGGCGCAGGAGGGCCAGAGCGCGCTCCCGGCCCTCCTCGTCGAGGCGGCCCAGGTGCTCGGCGTCGATGCGGGCCCGGGTGGTCGCCCGGTCGCGACGGCTGGTGAGCTCGGCGAGCTTCTGGAGTGCCTCGTAGGCGGAGACCGACCAGGGCTCGCGGGGCCTGTGCAGGGCGCGCACGTAGCGGTCAGGCGGGAGCGGACGGAGGTGAGGCGGTCCCGCGAGGCGATGATCCCGGCGACGTCGAGCTGGGGCGGCTGGACGCCCAGGCTCTCGCGGATGCCCTCGGAGGCGTGCTGGCGCCAGGCGGCGTCCTCGGTGAGGTCCAGGACCATGGGGCCCAGCCCCTCCTCACGCGAGGGCGGCCGCGACGGCGTGCCCGTCGGCGCTGGTGGCGGGCACGTGCAGCACGGTGCGTCCGGAGGCGGCGGCGTCGGCGAAGACGGCGGCCAGGGTGCCGGCGACGTCGGAGCCGGGGGGCGCGTCGACGAGGAAGCTCGCGCCAGTGCCCACCGCCTCGATGACGTCGAGCTGGGCGGGCTCCAGGTCGCCCACGCCGCGCTCGGCGCCGGGGACCCGGTCGGTGGGGACGGCCGGGGGAAGCTCGACGCTGAGGGCCTCGTGGGCGCCCTCGTCCCCGGCGATGGCGGCGACCAGGGCGGAGGTGCGCGAGCGCTCCAGGACGGCGTCGAAGTCCTCCACCAGAGCCTGTCCGGGGTGGACGAACGCCCCGACGACGAGGCGCTCGTGGATCTCGAAGCCGGGCAGGTACTGGCGCCCCAGGGCACCGATACGGGCCAGGGCCGAGCGCGGGGTGAAGCCAGCCGAGGACAGGGCGGCGCGGGCGATGTCCCCGATGTCGGTGCTGCACTGGTAGCGGCGCAGGGCGCGGGTGAGGACCGGGTTGACCTCGATGGTGGGGTCGAGGGTGAGGGTGGCGTCCGCGGTGGCGCTGACCAGGCGCACGGGCCGCAGCAGGACGGGCGCGTTGACGGTGCGCACGCGTGGCCCTGAGGGGACCTCGGGGACGGTCAGGCCGGCGGCGGCCAGGGCGTTGCGGGCGGCGTGCTCGGCGGCGATGCGCTCGACGTGCGGGATCTGGGCGGTCAGGTCCGCCTCCGGTGAGGCGCCGTCGACCAGGTGAAGACTGTCCTCCTCACCGTCCTCGGGAATCGTCTCGTTCCAGGTGGCTACCCCGATGGCCAGGTAGACCGGTGCGACGCCGAACTGGCGGGCCAGGACGTCGGTTCGCGCCGAGACCTCGCGCAAGGACTGGCGGGCCTCGCCCAGCGCGTTGCGCTCGCGCACGATGCTGGACAGGTTGGTGGGGCGGCCGGCGTAGAGCTGAGCCAGGCCGGAGGGGTGCGCGGCGGTGAGGTCGACGACGCCGTCGAGCATGGTGATGTCATCGGGCTCGCCACCCCCCAGGTCCACGAGCTGGCCGCGCCAGGCGGACAGGGGCCGCGTCAATGCGCTCGCGCCGCTCGACGTCGGTCGCGCTCAGCGGCGGTGCGGGAGCAGGGGCGCACGGGGCTGGGAGGGGCGGGCTCGGTGGCGGGCTCGGGCTTGCTCGGCGCCGCGGCCAAGGCTCCCAGGTCCGCGGCGAAACGCCGTCGGCTCGCGGTTTGATCTGATCCGGCCGAAGTTCTGGCACCCTTACGCTCATCCTCCCGGAGGGCAGCATCGCGCCGTCTGCGGCCGAAGGAGAAGAACGAAGGCGTCATATGCTCAAGATATAGGCCGATCGACTCTTGAGCGTGGAGACGCACCGCGGCGTGGCACGCCCCATGGGCCCACGCCGGCACGTGCTGATCGGCATCGGCCGGCGCTCGGTGCGTCTCCGGCCACCGTGCAGGAACGCCGACCGGACCCGCTGGTGTCAGTGCCCTCGATTGGATTCGAACCAACGACACCCGCTTTAGGAGAGCGGTGCTCTATCCCCTGAGCTACGAGGGCCTGAGCGGAAGACTACCAGCGGATCGCCCCGCCCATGACCACTCGGGCTTCGGGGTGGCGCCGCGGCGAGTGAAGGCGGGCTCGCCGCGGCGGGTGGAGCCTCAGGCCCGACCCCACGGCGTGGAGGTGCGCGAGGTGCGCCGCTCCCCCTTGGCGTGATGCGTGGGTGCGACCAGCACGGGGCACGAGGCATGAGACAGGACGGCCTGGCTGGTGGAGCCCAGCAGCAGTCCGGAGAAGCCCCCGCGTCCACGCGAGCCGACGACGATGAGGTCCACGGCGGTGGAGAACTCGGCCAGGAGCTCGGCCGGGTTGCCGTCCAGGGCGTGACGGCGCACTGTGACGCCCTCGTGGCCCTCGAGGGCCTCGTTGATGGCGCGGTCCAGCCCGGAGCGGACGTCGGCCAGAACCTGCTCGCGGTCGACGGCGGCCGGCAGCCAGGCGAGTGCCCCGGCCCCGGAAGCCATCGGCACGGCGGCGATGGCGGTGAGCTCGGCGCCCCACGCCTCCGCCTCGGCCACGGCCCACTTGAGGGCCCTGCGGGCCGAGGAGGATCCGTCGACGCCGACGACGATGCGGCGTACCGGCGTGAAGTCCGCGCCCTCATGGTGCTGGGGTACGACGACGGCCGGGCAGTGGCTGTGCGCGGGCAAGGCGGAGGAGACAGTGCCCAGGAGCCGGTCGGCGAAGCCGCCGCCTCCCCGAGTGCCGACGACGGCCAGCGTCGCCTCCTCGGAGAGGTCGACGAGGACCCCGGCCGGGTCCCCGGTCTCCAGGGAGGAGGTGACGGTGACGCCGGACTTCTTGACGCGCTCAACGGCCTCGTCGATGACGGCCTGGGCCCCGGACCTGATGGCCGAGTCGTCAAGCGCTGCGTAGCCGCCGTCAAGGGAGGCGGTGGTGAAGGAGGGCAGGGAGTAGGCGCACAGGATGTGGACGCGCCAGCCCTGGCACTCAGCGCGCGCCACAGCCCAGTCCACTGCCGCCAGGGACTCGGGTGAACCATCGACTCCGACGAGGACGACGTTGTCATCAGTCATGGGATCTGCCCTTTCTCGAGATCACGGTCTACGACCCAAGGAACATTCTGCCCCGAAAAGGGGTGTGGGGACCACCACATGACGAGGTTGTCCTCGTTTTGCTCCCATGACACGCCCCGACGACCAACTCCACCCCTCCTCCTGACACGCCGTGAGGGGTGGGCGCCTCATGGCGCCCACCCCTCACGGTCAGGACTTCAGCGTCCGGGATCAGCCGACGCGGACGAAGCTCGGGGAGCCCCAGATGTCGCGGTAGACCACACCGGTGGACTCGTCACCGGCGTCGATGACCTTGCCGTCACCGGCGTAGATGCCGACGTGACCGGGCCAGGTGACGAGGTCGCCGGGCTGGGCCTCAGCGGCGGACACCTGGGTGCCGGCCACGGCCTGCTCGCCGGAGGTGCGGGGCAGGTTGATGCCGACCTGGGCGTACACGTAGGAGGTGAAGCCGGAGCAGTCGAAGGCGCTCGGGCCGGAGGCGCCCCACACGTGAGGGGAGCCCACGTACTGCATGGCGATGGCCACGACAGAGGAGTTGGAGGTGCTGGCGGGCGCGGAGGCCTGGGTGGTCTGAGCGGCCTGCGCGTCGGCGGCAGCGGTGTCAGCACCCTGGTCGGCAGCGGCCGGGGCGGCAGCCTCAGGGGGCCTGCTGCTCGGCCGGAGCGGCCTGCTCAGCAGGGGCCTCGGGAGCGGCGGGCGTCTCCGGGGCGGCAGGAGCGGCAGGGGCGACGGCCTCCACCTGCAGGGGCGGCCTCGGTGACCCAGTTGGCCTGGGAGATGGTGATCTGCTGGCGGGCGGCCAGGGCCTCGCGGGCGTTGGCGGCGAGGATGCCCACTCCGGGGGTCACACCGGAAGCCTCGATGGTGCCGGAGGAGGTGACCTCGCTGTGACCGGCGGCGTTGGCTCCCGAAGCGATCATGGTCAGGGCGAGGCCGGACGAAGCGGCAACAGCCAGACCGCGGCGCGCGGTGGGAGCAAAGTCATCCAGTGGGGTAAGGGCGCGGGTGGCTTTGCGGTGACGTGCGGTGGTGCGTGAGGACATGAATGCTTTCTCCTGTTGAGCCGACGAGGTGAGCTGTCGGGTTCGGACTGGAGACGTCCGGCCCGCAGACGCGGGCTTCACCCCAAGGCCGCCTCGGCTGTTCGCCTCAGCGGCCGGTAGTTGGTTCCCCCGTTCCTGCCACTTGAGTTGTTGGTTCCACGTGCCTCAGATCGAGTGGCAGGACTAAGCCCCGATCCGAGACGTCACCGAGACGGTTGTCTGCGGCAACGACCTGAACGCTACATGACAGACCCTCACTTCGTCACGGCCAGGTGTCGCACACTGTTGTGAGCCGAAGCACTTTGGAGTGCTTCTCGCTTTTCTCCATATTGCTCCAGGGACCTCGGTCCATCTGAGCCCCAGCAACTGAAACCAAAAATGCTTGGCATTCTGCGGAAAAATCGCACACGCCTCGACAGGGCCCCAACACAGGTCCTCCGTCTCGACACCTGTGAGACACCTCAGGGAGGACGACTGCACGACCATCGCCCAGACTGCGAGACAGCACCTCACGTCTCACATTCTGAGACGAGGATCACCGCCCCAGTCCCCTGCCTGCACAGAGTGTTTTCAGGTTTTCTTGAGAGTTCTGGCAGGGAGGCTGAGTGCCGTCGCTCAGCGCTGGACGAAGAGGTGTCGGGCGACGTCGTCGGCCAGGACGACGGGGTCACCGGAGGACCCGACGAGCCGCACCCCGCCGGCGCTGACACGCAGCTCCACCTCGGCTCCGGCGACGATCTCCGCGTCCTCGAGGCCGGCGATGATCTCCGCATCGGCCTGGATCGGCTCCCCGATACGGCTGATGACAGCCGTGACGGTCTCACGGCCGGCGAAGCGGTCCGCGCTGACCTCATCGGCAGAGGGTCGCGGGTGCTCCGCGGTCCGCGGCGGGACAGGGTTGCCGAAGGGGTCGGTGGAGACGTCGTCGAGGATGACGGCGAGGCGCTCCTCGACCTGCTCGCTCATGACGTGCTCCCAGCGGCAGGCCTCCTCGTGGACGAATCGGCGCTCGATGCCGATGACGTCCAGCAGCAGCCTTTCAGCGAGCCGGTGCTTGCGGATCACGTCGGTGGCGCGTCTGCGCCCCTCATCAGTGAGCTCGAGGGAGCGGTCATCGGCGACCTTGATGAGGCCGTCACGCTCCATGCGCGCCACCGTCTGGGAGACCGTGGGGCCCGAGTGGTCGAGACGCTCGACGATGCGGGCGCGCAGCGGCGGAACGCCGTCCTCCTCAAGCTCATAGACGGTCTTGAGGTACATCTCGGTGGTGTCGATCAGCTCGGTCATGGGGGTGGGCTCCTGCTTGAGGTGGGTTACCGCGGCCATTCGATGCCTTCGGAAGGGCTCGCTCACCGAACCGCGTTCCTTGACAGGATAGGCGGCATCCTGTGATGTGGGCCAGCACCATCTGAAAGCGCGCCGATCCTCGGCTGGGGAGTCCTCCCCAGTGTCTCGGAGATGCGCCACGGGTAGCGTACGTATTACTCGTTACTCGCTCGGCGGCATGTGCGGCCCGGTCAAGCGGCAGTTGAGTGACATGAGCCGGCGTCGGTCGGTGCTAGTCGACATCAGTCAGCGTCAGTCAGCGTCAGTCGTCGTCACGGGTCTCCGGTTGCTGGGTCTGCGACGGCTTCGGCGCAGCCCTGAGGTAGGGGCGGGTGGAGGAGTAGTGCAGGGACAGGTTCCAGTGCCTGTAGCTCCAGGCGGCGGCCACCAGCGCAGTGAGGACAGCGCTCAGGCCGCCGACCGCGATCGCGATACGCGGCCCCCAGGCGTCGGCCACCCAGCCGATGAGCGGGGCGCCGACCGGCGTCGACCCCAGGAAGAACATCATGTAGATGCTGAGGACCCGCCCACGCATGGACGGCTCGGTGGTCATCTGAACGGTCTGGTTGGCGCTGGTCAGGAGGGTGAGCACGCACAGGCCCACCGGGATGGTCATGACCATGAAGGTCGGGTAAGTGGGCATGACGGCCAGCAGAGGGTGAACACTCCCAGGGCGAGGGCCGCCACCACGACGGTTCGGGGGCGGGGGTTGCGGCGCCTGGCCGCCCACAGGGCCCCGGAGAGGGAGCCGACGGCGAAGACTGAGGAGACGGTGCCGTAGGCGTCGGACTCCAGGTGGAAGACGGTGCGCACCATCGCGGCCATGGTGACCTGGAAGTTGAGGGTGAGCATGGAGACGACGGCGACCACCGCGATGATGACGACGAGGTCCGTACGGCCGCGCAGGTAGGCCAGGCCCTCGCGGAGCTGGCCGGCGCCGCGGCGGGCGCGGGGCATGTCCACGAGCTCGCTCACGCGCATGGCGGCCAGCGCCGCGGCCGGGAAGACGAAGGTGGCGGCGTTGACGGCGAAGACCCAGCCCGCGCCGACCCAGGTGATGACGACGCCGGCGAGGGCCGGCCCAGAAAGGCGGGCGGCGTTGAAGGAGGCGGAGTTGAGGCCCACCGCGTTGGACAGGTGCTCGGCGGGCACCATCCGGGCCACGAAGGTCTGGCGGGCGGGGGCGTCGTAGGCGGCGGCGACACCCGTGAGGAAGGCGGCCAGGTAGACGTGCCACAGGCGGGCGGTACCGGCCAGGACGTCGACGGCGAGGACGGCGGAGACCAGCCCCATGGCGCTCTGGGTGAGGATGAGGAACTTGCGCTGGTCGACCCGGTCGGCGACGAGGCCGGCGTGCGCGGACAGCAGCAGCATGGGGAGGAACTGCAGAGCCGTGGTCAGACCGGTGGCGGAGGCGGAGTCGTCGGTGAGGACGCGCAGCACCAGCCAGTCCTGAGCCACGCGCTGCATCCAGGTTCCGGTGTTGGCCACGAGGGCGGACAGGAACCAGATCCGGTAGTTGTGGAATCTCAAGGAGGCGAAGAGGCCACCACCGGGGCGGCGCAGTGAGGTCGTGCGAGTCATGTCCTGAAGTGGTGAAGACGCGGGGCGGGTTGACGAGTGTCAGGGGTGGTGCCGGACGGTGCCGTCCGGGCGACGAACGCCCCGTCTGAGAAGGGTAGCCCTGGGGGCGTCAACGATTCCCTGTGGTGGGCGCTACCTCTGACGACGGCGAAGGAAACAGGATTGCGGGAAAACCGCCCCTCTTCCAACCGGTTGGGTAACAAACTGGTCACACCACTGACCGGCGCGTGAGAGAGGGGTGGGCATTGAACGATAACGGCCAGGGATACGTGCCGGGCTCGCGCGGCCAGGGGCCAGAGCAGGAGCGATGGCCCCGGGGACAGCATGCAGCTCCGGAGTGGCCACGACAGGGACGACATGCGGCACCGGCGCCGCCCAGCGGGAGCGTCCCCGCCGAGGAGGGACCTGCCGCTCTTGGGGCGCCAAGGCCGGTCCCGCCAGCCGCACCGGGCGGCACCTCCCCGTACCCGTCTGTTCCGGGTGGACTCACGGCAGAACCTTCGGTGGGAGCCGCGGAGGCCGGCCGGTCCGCCGTCCCAGCGCCTGGGGAGCAGGGTCCTGGTGGCCATGGCCATGCGTCGGGTGCGTCGTACGGGATCATGCCGAGCTCCGGCGGCACCTATACGGGCCACCCGTTCGGGCCGACGGCGGCGCCCGGCTACGGTCGGGTGGCGCCGTCGGGAGGAGTCCCGGCCGACGCCGTACCTCCCGCCCCTGCGGCGGCCCCGGCGTCATCGGGGCGGTACAGGGCTGATGCCCGCACCGGTGACGGCGACGAGACCTGGAGCGAGTCGGTGGCGGGGGCGAGGGCCCGTGCCGGTTGCCGCGCCGGCGCTCTTCTTCGCACTGATCGTTCGGCCGCGTCCTCGTTGAACCTGAACGGGGCACCGGTGCTCCTGGAGTGGTGGGAGCGTCTGGGCGGATTCCTTCTGCAGTTCGGGCCTTCCCGCATCCTGATGCGGGTCCGGATGGTGCTGACCTGGGTGAGTCTGCTGATCGTGGCGGTGACGCTGGCCGTATCGCCAGTGGCCCGGACGGTGCTGGGCGCCTGGATCGGCTGCTTCTGGATCGTGGCGGTCTGCTTCTGGCTGGCGCGGGGCAAGACCGTCTCCTGGGGCATGACCTCGGGTTTCTTCGCCCTGTCCATGCCGTGGGCCGGGGCTGTTGGGTGGCTCTCCTTCCAGGTCGCCGCCGCGGCGGGAGTACCGGTGGACCATGCGGCCTCGCAGGTCGTGATCGCCGGCGTCATCGAGGAGCTGGCCAAGCTCGCCCCCATCTGTCTGGTGGCGGTCATCGCCCCAGGGCGGGTGCGCCGGCTGCTCATTCAGGACTGGCTCGTCCTGGGGGTCGCCTGCGGGGCGGGCTTCATGGCGGTCGAGGAGGTCGCCCGGCGCCTGACGTACGTCCTGGGAAACACCCCGGGGTTGCAGCTGTCCAAGGCGATATGCCCCGAGGACCCCGCGGGGGTCGTCGAGTGCATACACGCTCACACCTTCAGCCTTTGGCCGTTCTCCGACGCGTTCCCCGGCCCAGTGACCTATGCGGGGCACGCCATTGTCACCGGCCTGGTGGCCGTGAGCATCGGCTTGGCGCGGCACCTGTGGTGGCGCGCCAGGCACCATCACCCCGCCTTCGGGGTCGCCCTGCGCTGCGCAGCCCTGGGCCTGCCGCTGGGCGTGTTGTGGGTGGCGATCGTCGACCACATGGCGACAAACTCCAGATCCTTCAACATCAGCTGGACCTCGGACGAGCCTGTCATTAAGGCTTGGGGCGCTACCAAGGGTGAGCCTCCCTGGCCGATCATCGGGACCACGAGCAGCATGGCTGGTTCTGGTCAGGGCCGGGGCTGGCTGCTCCTGGTGATGCTCGTCGTCGCGCTCCTTCTGGATGCCCGGGTGATGCGCCTGGGCGGCTACGCGCGCACGCTCGCCGGGCCGGGTGGCGGGCCGGGCGCGCCCCAGGGCACGCCTGGTGACGTTGTGGGCAGGTGGGGCGCCGACGTCGTCGAGGCGGCAGCCGCCGCCAGGGCCAGGGCCCACAGGCTCAGGCTCGCCCTGACTCAGGCGGCCACCACCCGCCGCCCCCACCTGTTCCTGCAGGCCTGGGCCGAACACCGCATCGCCCGTGACCTGGCCGCACGACGAGCACTCGACGCCGGCCCCCACCGCTGGGCCACCTCGGCCCTGGCCGCGACGGCGGCCCTGACCGGAGCCTGGATCATCTACACCGTCGTGCCACCTCTGGTGAGCGAGCTCAATCAGCGTCTGAACGGGCCGCCCACCTTCTGGTTCGCCGGCATCCTGGATATGCTCGGACAGGTCTGGGAGTCCATGAGCCCCATCGAGAAGGCCGCCCTGGTCCTCATCGGCGCCATCGCCGTCTTCCTGTCCGGGGGTAGCCTTGGTCTGGCCTTCAGCGTGGGACTCGGGATCGCCTCTGCCCTGGACGCCGCCCGCCCCTCCGCCAAGCTCATGCGCGACCCCCGGGGCACCACCGGCCACTACCTGGACACCCACAACGACCTCCAAGTCATCACCGACACCGGCATGGCCGCCATGGCCGTCTTCCCCGGAGGCAAAGCCCTGCGCGGCGCCGGCTACGCCGCCAAAACCGCACGCACTCTCGCCCGAGAAGAAGCCGCCGTGCGCAAGCTCCCGAAGTGGAACCCGCTGAGCAGCCCCCGAGCTTCCGAGATTCAGTACCTGTTCGACTATCGGGCACAACGAAAAGCAGACCATTACGCGGCTACCAGGGCGTTAAGACGCCAACTCCCCGAGGGTCACACCATAAAGCAATACCAATCAGACACCTACGAAGGTACAATCCTCGAATTAGAGCAGCAAGGTTACGACCTGAAAACCACTGAAAAACTACAACAAATCGCCAAAGAACGTCTTGACGCTCGAAGAGACTGGTATGCCGCAACGACGCGCGCCAGGGGAGATCGGAGGTGAAGAATATCTTAAGTCGCAGGGTTACCGCATACCCTGACGAGTTCCTCTCGACGAACGTTCCAGTGAACAACGGCACCGCTCCCAGCGGATGGCTGAACGGAATGGCGATCAGCTCGAACGGTGATGAAGTTGTCATCAGCGAGTACAAGGGCGGGACGAGTCGCCTCAGCTCAACTCTGCGGCAGACAATCTATGAAGGCACAGCCAGGCAGGGCACCCCTGCTTATACTAGGGATCGCATGCTGAGCGATCCTCGTTTCGCGCAGTACTTCCATGATCATCCTGACGTGTGGGAGGGAGTCAAGAGCGGCCAAACCAGGTTGACAATCAAGGTCATGAGAACCAAGACCCCAGAGCTGACTAGGATCACTGAGCAGCCCTTCACCTTGACACCCGAGGTGATCCGACACCTGCAGCAAAACATCGATAAGTTCTAGTCTGATGACAGGAGAAGCATGAGCACCCCACCGAGTATTCTGGACTACAGCCGGTATGCCGGCACCCCTTTCTACGCATACACCACCGAGCAGATGGTCACCATCGTGAGAACCTGGGCCGAGCACGCCTGGCCCATCACCCTCGCTGAGGCCTTCGCAATCCGCGACCAGTGCGGTTGGATCCCCGCCCCTGGCGACGGCACCTTATTCAGCACCCAGGTGAGCAATGGGGAGTTGGACGGAGCTATCACGAAAGATATTAAGAACGGCAACCTAGTAGGCACCATCAACTCCAGAATGACCACCAGAGCCCCTATCGAGCTAAAGTCGTCACAGATATCCACCATCACACAGTCCATATACACAAACTATCGAAGCTCACTATCGGCGCTATACGGCCCGCCCGAAGACGACACCTACAGCACCGGGCCATATTCTACATGGACGCTGCATAGTAATGCGTCGATAACCCTCTACTCTGTCGCGACTTTTATTAAAATTAAAATCTGCTCTCCCGTCGAAACAGAAAGTGAAGCGTTATGGAAATACTACGAGAACGAGTACGGCCCCGACATCCCCTAATCATCACCGGACACACGCATATGACCCCAACCCTCATGACCAACTCACGCTGACTGGTTTTAGTGCAACACCTCTGTGAGGTGACAGCACCATGTCATAATGCCACACTGAGGAGACTACGGTGAACAGTGCGATAGCAATTCGAGACTACAGTAGATCGGTTGGCACTACGTTTTATGCTTACCATCCAGATCAGATGGCAGCTATCATCAAAGCGTGGGACGGAGGCCCCTTGGCCTTTGACCATGCAGGAGGCTTTCACATTACGGGACCAGTGCGGATGGACCGCCTCTCCCGGCTGCTACTCCTCTTTCTGCACTCCAGTCAGCGACGGAGAGCCCGACGGTCATATCCTCGTTAACTATGGCGACCAAAGCCTTACTTCAGGTGTTGACGTCATGGTCACCACACGTGCCCAGCTTAGATTCGAGGAGAGAACAACAGCGATAACGGGCTCAATCTACAGAGAGTACCTGAGTGCATTCTTATCACTTTACGGGCGCCCTAAGGAGGAATACGAGGAAACTGGCCTGTATGTGGACTGGATTCTTCAGAACGGCTCCTCCGTCTTTCTTTCACCGGGAAGTACTTTCATCGAGGTGTACGTCCGATCACCAGAAGCAACCGTGGACGCAATACTTAACTGATGGCCGATAGGAGGCCTGTATGGACAACCTCTCCGCAACGAGCAGCAACAGAAGTTTTATGGATCTCGAAGTCTCCGCGTACTCCACCGACGACTTAACCGCTTTGGTGAAGGTCTGGGCCGCACAACCCTGGCCCATCAGCAGGGAGAAAGCCCTCACTCTTTGTAGTCAATGCGACTGGGTGGTCATGCTGGGGCAAGATGAGGTGTTCGGCACCCCTCTCCCTTACGGGAGTACCGACAACGGGACCATCCGATTCGATTCACTGAATCCAACCATAATATCTGGCGTCGATGTGGAACTCACCCCCCGTGTTCCCGATGAACTAATATCAAGCACGACTCCTGTCGTCAATAGAATCTACACTGACTATCTGAACGCCATATCAAAACTGTACGGAAAGCCCGACATCTTCAACAATGAAGCCGGCCAGTGTTGCACTTGGACACTTCCACATCATGCTTCGCTAGCCCTCATCCTCAATCAAACATACCTCAAGATGCGCATCCACTCTCCCGAGCAGACAGAAAGAATCTTGCAGGCCATTCATTGCCTCGCAGACCATCGGCGCAACTGAAAGCAGTCCGCGCAATTCATGCACTTGATTATCTGATTCGGCGACAATGCACCTCATTCACTGCAACCAAGTCCTATAGCGAGACATATTGTGAAATTTAACAAACCCATGCATCCCACACTCGACGACCAACAGTGGGTGCTTGAACTATGAAATTTAACTCATCACCAAACAGTGTTCCCGACACCCACATGCACACCACCGCTACCATGTTCACACCCAACATCATCGGGGCCCTGCCCCGTAAGGAACACCCGCTCAACCGCACCCCAGAGCCCTACACCTACATCCCAGGTTGGAAGATGTTCTTCGCCTCCGACTCACCCCACTACCAGTGCGCCACCCAGCTGGCCACCAACATCGCCACTGTGGGCAACGGCGCCATCTTCACCTTCGGCACCCCCGACACCTACCCCACCATCCTCAACCAATGGTGAACCCCCAAGCAGCATGCGAGGCCCCGAGGTACGGCCAGTTAGTAATACTCCCAAACGGAACAGACACCCGGCCTGGCCTTGGTCGCCAGTCTAAGGCCATCCGGACACATCACCTCCAACAGGTACGAAGCCATGAAGGACCCCCGGACCAACAGTGACCCCGAATTCCGAATCTACCCAGTGGAACAAGGAGTGGCGATCATCCGAGCCATCGCCGAGCACAGGTGGCCCATGCATCTCACCGAGGCCTTCTCCCTGCGAGACCAGTTCGGATGGAGGCCTGCGCCCGACGACGGAACCATCTTCACCACCCCAGTCAGCAGCGGCGACGAAGACGGCTTCATCGGCATAGATGTCGAAAACAAAAACCTAGTCGCTAAAGTTAGATTCAGATTGAGTTCTCGACTCCCACAAGATGCTCCACCCGAGATACAGGCTACGATTCAGAATACCTACGCCTCTTACATCAGTGCATTCAACTCGATGTACGGAGCCGGGGACTCAGAGTCCGACCAGGACGTGGCAATCACGCAGTGGTACCTGCCCTCTCGAGCAAGCGTAGCCATCGCAGCCACCAGGCGATTTCTGTCCACAACCATCGAATCCCCTGCTACGACGGACCTTGCCGAAGCACAGCAGCGCTACTTCGATGAAGGCGGAGAGATGTAACGACCTTCCCCAGAGCACCCGCCCACATGGCAGGAGAATCACGAACACCCTGACAAGCATTCTGGACTACAGCCGATATGCCGACACTCCTTTCTACGCATACACCACCGAGCAGATGATCACTACCATGAGAACCCGGACCGAGCGACTATAGTCCACCAGCAGGGTTGGACACCTTTACTCCTTGAGGATTACTCAAGGGATGCATGTGGATACGGGGCTTATGCACAGCACCCATCGAAGGTGATGCGAACTGCACAGTTGCCAGCGCCGACTAGCCCTATGAATAAGCCTCAGCGACCAACACTCCCGAAACTGCGACATACCTAGGAAACAGAGCAAGAAAAGCCCTCATCCCAAATATCACCTTGACTGTTTACACAATTCTATGACATCTTGACACGAGAAAAACCATGAGTGTTAGCTTCTTATTTCCAGAACTTAGCGCAACGGGGACGATAATAGACGGAAATAATTTCCTTCTCGAGTCCAACAAAAGATGGCCTGGGAGCAGGGTCCTGAGATGGAGAGAGTATGAGCGCGATACTGACGTCGACATCATCATCAACCCCGAGGACATGGCAGTCACCGTCAGTCATTTTCGCGACAATAAGCTTATCTCCGCTGATGGCGCATTAGATTTTGAGGAGGCTACCGATATCGCTGCCTGGGTTCGCTCACTGAACCCCAACCCGAATCTGGTGCTGTGGTTCACTACCAGCGTCTTCGACGGACACACCATCCTCACCCCCGGCATCACACCTCAACAGGTCATCGACCAGTGGGTCGACCACACAGAGCACGACCCCTACATCGAGTACCCCCAGTACTTCCACTAAAGGAGCGACAACCATGGGGTGGCACCTACACATGAGACGACGAGCGCTCGATGCCCCGAGTATCAGAGGGACGCCGGGTCTGGGAGTGGATCCACAGATCAGGCCCTGCACCCCTCCCTAGGCCTGTGGCGCCCCACCGCCGACAGCCCCAAGAGGCCGAACAGGGCCCCACCCATCACCCAGGACTACCTCCTCCAGTACATCCACGACGCTCAAACCACCTCCCGCTACCCACACTTCAGCCTCGCCCCAGCCTTCTCCGGACAGATCAACCAGGGCAACAAGCTCGAACTGAGCTTCAATAAACCCAGCCCCGGCAACGCCGGCATCGGTCTGATGACCGGAGAGGCGCTCGGGTCTGCACTGGACGCCAGTGAGGACCTGGCCGACACCCTCATGCACACCACCGCAAGTGTATTCACCCCCAACATCATTGGAGGCCTGTCGAGAAGCGACCACCCCATCAAGAACCTCAACAGAGATAAGCCGTACCCCTTTTTCTACGTTCCGGGCTGGAAGATGTTCTTCGCCTCCGACTCACCCCACTACCAACGCGCCACCCAGCTGGCCACCCGAACCGTTCCCGTGGCCAACGGCGCCATCTTCACCTTCGGCACCCCCGACACCTACCCCACCATCCTCAACCAATGGTGAACACCCAACCACCGCGCGCGGCCCGGCTCAGTTATTGAGCAGAACCACTGTCTCCGCCCTTCGTCGGCGCCCCGAGGTACGCGAAGACGCCCCGGTACCGGGGCGCGAGGCACAGGTGAAGAGGAGCGGAAAGTCGTCCGCAGAAACAGGAGTGTCCACATCTGCAGCAAAGGGGACTCAACGCCACTCACCTCACCAGCAGGAACCGCGGAATCATGCGGTTTTCTTGCGAAGGAGCGAGGCCGTTCGCAGCCTTTGCTGCAGATATGGACACCTACACCATCAGCGCCCAATGAGGAGCCGCCTCCGGCGCTCCCGCCGGAGGCAGTCGGCCCTCGTCAGGAGACGCCGAGGATCGCCTTGATCGGGGCGAGGGTGAAGTAGACGACGAACATCGCGCAGGCCACCCACATGAGCGGGTGGATCCTCCGCGCCCGTCCCTGAGCCACCTCAATGACCAGGTAGGCCACGAAGCCGGCCCCGATCCCGTTGGTGATCAGGTAGGAGAAGGGCATCATGATGATGGTCAGGAAGGCCGGCAGGGCGATCTCCGGGGACTTCCAGTCGATGTCGGTCACCTGCATCATCATGAGGAAACCGACCACCACGAGCGCCGGGGTGGCCGCCTCGTAGGGGACCATCTTGACCACCGGGGCGAAGAACATGGACAGGGCGAACATGCAGCCGGTGACCACGGAGGCCAGACCCGTGCGGGCCCCCTCCCCCACACCCGCGGCGGACTCCACGTAGGAGGTGTTGGAGGAGACGCCCCCGACACCACCGGCGATGGCGGCCAGGGAGTCGACGACGAGGATCTCGCGCGTCTTGGGCGGGTTGCCGTGCTCGTCGAGCAGGTCACCCTCGGCACCGATGGCGACCATGGTGCCCATCGTGTCAAAGAAGTCGGCCAGCAGCAGGGAGAAGACCAGGAGGATCACCGAGACGATACCGACCTTGTGAACACTGCCCAGCAGGCTGAAGTGGCCCAGCGTCGACAGGCTCGGCAGGTCCACCGGAAGGCCGTCCAGACGCGGCTCGGACAGGGACCACCCCGGTGAGGTTGTCGGGGCCGGGCATCGTCTCGTCGTTGTAGGGGCCCAGGTGGGCGACGGCGTCGATGACAATGGCCAGGAGCGTGGCCGAGGCGATGCCGATGAGGATGGCGCCACGGACCTTGCGCACGTGGAGCACCACCATGAGGAAGAGCCCGAAGAGGAAGACGAGGACCGGCCAGCCCTGGAGGGACCCACCCAGCCCCAGCTCCAGGGGGGTACCGCCGCGGCGCACCATCTTGGCGTCCACCAGGCCGATGAGCGCGATGAACAGGCCGATACCCACCGAGATCGCGGTCTTGAGCTGGTCGGGGACGGCCTTGAAGACGGCCTCCCGGAAGCCGGTGAGCACCAGGACGAGAATGATGATGCCCTCGATGACGATCAAGCCCATGGCGTCGGCGTAGGTCATGCCCTGGGTGCCCACGAGGGTGTAGGCGACCATCGCGTTGATCCCCAGGCCCGCGGCCAGAGCCATCGGGTAGTTGGCGACGACGCCCATGAGGATCGTCATGACTGCGGCGACGAAGGCGGTGCCGGCGGCGAGCTGGGCCTCGGATCCCGGAGGGCTCGCCTTGGACAGGATCGCGGGGTTGAGGACGAGGATGTAGCTCATCGAGAAGAAGGTGACGATGCCGCCACGGATCTCTCGGGAGATGCTCGAACCGCGTTCAGTGATGTGGAAGAACCGATCCAGCCGGGAGACCTGACTGGGCGAGGACGAAGATGAGGACTTCGTTGGGGTACGTGTGCTCACGGCGGCATTCTTCCAGATCATCACGCGCTGAGCGAAACTGAGCGATGCCGTCACCGCTCCCCCAGCGATCACACCACCGCTCAGGCCCCGGCATTCCTGTCACAACCTCATGGAAGGATGGTCGGTGAGACCGGACGGGAGGAGGTGATGGCAGTGACCGAGACTGCAAGGGACCCGGCCGCCGCCGCAGGTCCGCGCGAGCCGGGCTGGGAGGGATTCTCCTCGGCCACCCGCACCTGGTTCCTCGATGTCTTCCCCACCGGCCCCACCCCTGTGCAGGAGCGGGCCTGGGCATCGATCGGTCAGGGTGAGAACGCCCTGGTCATCGCCCCCACCGGCTCGGGCAAGACGCTCGCGTCCTTCCTGTCCGCCATCGACCGCCTGGGTCGGCTCGACGCCGGCGAGGAGGCCCGCGAGCGCCCGGAGCCAACCGACGGCGTGCGGGTCCTCTACATCTCCCCGCTCAAGGCTCTGGGAGCGGACGTGGAACGCAACCTGCGCCGGCCCCTGGCGGGAATCTCCGCCGTCGGCCCCACCCGTCCGATCTCGGTGGGGGTGCGCTCGGGGGACACGCCCGCGCGGGAGCGTCGTCGGCTGCGCAGCCATCCGCCCAGCATCCTCATCACGACGCCGGAGTCGCTCTACCTCATGCTCACCAGTGCCGCGCGGGAGACGCTGCGGACGGTGGAGACGGTCATCGTCGACGAGATCCACTCCTTCGCCGGTTCCAAGCGCGGCACGCACCTGGCCGTGTCCCTGGAACGCCTCGATGACCTCCTGGGGCGGCCGGCGCAACGCATCGGCCTGTCCGCCACCGTCTCGCCCCCTGAGGAGGTATCCCGATTCCTCGGTGGGCCGCACCCGGTGACGATCATCGCCGACGACGGCCGGGCGACGCCGGAGGTCACGGTGGCCGTGCCGGTGGAGAACATGGCCCGCATCCCGGCGATCTCGGACCGCCGCACCCGGATGGAGCGGGCACTGGCAGCACCGGCGAGCGCGGGCGGCGGCCGCGGCTCCCGGCCCTCCGGACTCGGGCGGGCGGGGTCCTCGCAGACCTGGCGCTCCGACCGGGCGCTGGGTCGGGCCATGGCGGCGGGGCGGACTGACGGGCCCGGTGCAGGGGTGCCCACCCGGGTGTCGGCCTCGATCTGGCCGCACCTTGAGAACGCGATCCTCGACCAGGTCCTGGCCCACCGCACGACGCTGGTCTTCGTCAACTCCCGGAGCGCCTGCGAGCGGCTCACCGCGCACCTCAACGAGGCCTATGCCGCGCGTCTCGGGGCGGTGGCGCCAGCGCCACAGGTACCGGTTCACCGGGAGTCCTGGGAGATGGGAACCGGTTCGCACACCGAGCCCCTGGCGGCGGGCGCCCCGGTGATCGCCAAGGCACACCACGGGTCAGTCTCCAAGGAGCAGCGTCTGGGCGTGGAGCGGGAGCTGGCCGCGGGGAGCTGAGGTGCGTGGTGGCCACGGCCTCCCTCGAGCTCGGCATCGACATCGGCTCGGTCGACCTCGTGCTCCAGGTGGCGCCGCCCCGTCGGTCGCAGCGGGCCTGCAGCGGGTGGGGCGCGCCGACCACCGGGTGGGCGGGCGGCCGCGCGGCGTCATCTACCCGTGGGCGCACTCACCTGGTGGACGCCGTCGTCGCCGCCGAGGGATGCGTGCCGGGGCGATCGAGCGCACCGAGCTGGTGTCCAACGCACTGGACGTACTGGCCCAGCAGACGGTCGCCGCGGTGAGTGTGACGGAGGGACTGACCGCCGAGACCTGGTTCGCCACCGTCAGGCGGGCGGCCCCCTACTCCTCGCTGCCGCGCCCGGCCTTCGACTCGGTCCTGGAGCTGCTGGCCGGCGGTTTCGCCTCGGCGGATCTGACGGACTTCTCGCCGCGGATCGTGTGGGACCGCGCCACCGGTGAGCTCAGTGCCCGGCCCAGCACGCAGCGGCTGGCGGTGGCCTCCTCGGGGAACGATCCCGGACCGGGGCATGTTCCCCGTCGTCCTGCCCGAGGGGCGCAGGATGCCGGGCGGCGGCGGGTCGGGGAGCTCGACGAGGAGATGGTGCACGAGTCCAGCCCGGGCGACATCATCACGCTGGGGACGTCGAGCTGGCGGATCCGCCAGATCACGGGGGACCGCGTCGTCGTCGACCCGGCTGAGGGCGCAGCGCCCGCCTGCCGTTCTGGAGGGGCGAGGGGCTGGGGAGGCCTGCGGCCACCGGGCTCGCCAGGGCGTCTTCCTGCGTGAGGCGCAGAACTCCTTGCCGTCGGAGGCGGGAGCCGAGGGAGTCGGAGGGCGAGCGGTCGCTGCTGCGGCGGCTCACGGAGGCGGGGCTGGACGCTCATGCGCGCAGCAACCTGCTGGCGCTGCTGCGCGAGCAGTACCGAGCCACCGGCGCCCTGCCGACCGATGAGACCCTGGTCCTGGAGCGCTATGAGGACGAGTCCGGCAGCTGGCGGGTCATCGTCCACAGCACACTGGGTCGGTGCGTCCACGAGCCCTGGGCGATGGCGATCCGGGAGCGGGTGCACCAGCTCCTGGGGGTGCGCCCGCAGAGCATCGTGGCCGACGACGGCATCGTCCTGCAGATCCCACCGGTTGAGGGCGGCCTCCCGGGGGCCGGGCTCATCACCTTCGACGCCGCGGAGATCTCCTCCCTGGTGCGCAGCCGGATCGAGACAACGGCACTGTTCGCGGCCCGGTTCCGCGAGTGCGCCGCTCGAGCCCTGCTCATGCCCACCACCCGCCCGGGGCACCGCACGCCGTTGTGGCTGCAGCGGGTCAAAGCCGGACAGCTGCTCGAGGCCTCCCGCCAGTTCCAGGACTTCCCCGTCAGCGTGGAGGCGGCGCGCGAGTGCCTCCAGCAGTACTACGACCTGCCCGCGCTCACCGACCTCATGGAGCGTCTCGCCTCCGGCCGGGTACGCGTCGTCGAGGCCGTCACCAGTGAGCCGTCGCCCTTCGCCCACCCGCTGCTGTTCGGGTACGCGAGCACGCTGATCTACCAGGAGGACCTGCCCCACGCCGAGCGCCGGGCCCAGCTGCTCTCCCTGGACCCCAAGGCGCTCGATGCCCTGCTGGGCGACGGCGGCGTCGCGGAGCTGCTCGACGACGAGGTCCTGGCCCAGGTAGAGGCCGAGCTCCAGCACCTGGCTCCCGGCCGGCGGGTGCGCGCCGACGCCGAGGGGGTCGCCGATCTGCTGCGTGAGCTAGGCCCGTTGAGCGTGGCCGAGCTGGCCGAGCGGTGCACCGACGTCAGCGGGCGGGATCCGGGGAGGATACGCGAGGCGACGGCGTGGACAGGGGCCGGCGATGACGTCGAACGCGAGGACAAGCGCACGGTCGGACGGGCGCTTGCCGAGCTGGCCGGGGCCCGCCGAGCCACCGCGGTGCGAGTCGGCGGACGGGAGCTGTGGGCCCGGGTCGAGGACGCCCCGGATCTTCGGCGGGCCCTGGGAGTGGAGGTCCCTGACTGGGCGCTGGAGCGGGCCGGGGCCGGTGGTGCGGTCGAGCGGACGGCGTCGGCCCGCTCACCGCTGAACGACCTGCTTCTGCGCTACGCGCGCACCCATCGACCGTGACGCCGCAGCGCGTGGCGCGGGCCTTCGGGCTGGGGGGCGGCGGTGGCGGAGGGGCCCTGGCCGAGCTGGCCGGGGACGGCTCGCTCGTGGACCTGGGGGCCGCGGGGTGGATGGAGCCGGCGGTCCTGGCCCGGGTGCGCCACCGCTCCCTGGCCCGGGCGCGGGCCGCCGTCGCGCCGGTACCGTCCAGGGCTCTCCAGCGTCTCGTGCTGGAGCGGGCGGGGCTGGATGAGCCGGGCGGCGGTGTCGATGCCCTGGCGGAGGCCCTGGCGGCACTGGAGGGCGTGTGGCTGCCGGCCGGCCTGTGGGAGTCGGTGGTGCTGCCCGCCAGGGTCGTCGACTACCGGCCGGCCATGCTCGATGAGCTCATCGCCTCCGGGGAGGTCGTCTGGCAGGCGCGGCCCGTCGGCGATGCCGCATCCCGGTCCGGTCCCACCCGGGTGAGGACCGGGGCCGGCCACGTCCCCGCACCGGGAGAGATCGCCTTCTTCCCCACGGACTCCGCACTGGCACCGGTTGCCGGGGAGGCGATCGCGCCGGGTGAGCCGGAGGCGCCGGCGGACCGGGAGACGGGAGTCACCGAGGAGGCTCTCTGGCAGCTGGTTCGTGAGGGGGCCGCCACGGGCCGCTCCTTCGAGCCGGTGCGCCGGGCACTGGCGCCCGCCGCCGGGACGCGCACCTCCCCGTCTTCACGGCGGGTGCGCAGCCGCCGGGGCCGTCGCCTCATGATGGAGACGCCGCGCACCGGGGAGGTGACGGCAGCCGGACGATTGTCCTCCGTTCTGGCCTCCACCTCCTGGGTGAGGCTGTCTTGCGCACCGGCCGGCGATGAGGAGCGGGCGATCGCGGAGGTGGAGTCACTGCTGGACCGCTACGGGGTCGTCTGCCGCGACCTCGCCCTGGCCTTCAGCGGGGTGGGAGGGCTCGGACCCCTCATGCCGGTGCTGCGACGCATGGAGGAGACCGGGGTGATTCTGCGCGGCGGTTTCATTGAGGGCCTGGGGCCGGCGCAGTTCGCCGAACGGGAGAGCGTTGACCGGCTGCGGTCCCTCAGCCACGGTCCCGGCGGCACGACGGCGACACCGGTCGTGCTCGATCTCAAGGACCCGGCCTGCCTCATCGGGCGCGGGGTGCCGTGGCCCGAACCGGTGCTGCCCACAGGCCTCGGCGAGCCGACCGGGGGCCGCGGTGAGGAGACAGGTGGCCCACCGCTTCGACGCCAGGGGGCGAGCGTCGTCGTGCTGGGTGGCACCCCGGTGCTCTACGCCTCGGAGAACCTCAAGGTCCTCATCTCCTACACGTCCGAGCGCGAGGACCTGGCACGCGCCCTGGCCGCGCTGGCCGCCGACAGGCAGCGGATGCTCGCGCGCCAAGGGGCCGCGGCGGTCAGGCGCCGTACCGTGGTGGAGTCCCTCAACGGGATCACCGCACTGGAGCCCACCGTGAGCGACCTCTTGCGTCAGGCCGGTTTCGTGCGCGACCCCAGGGGGATGCGGCTCGCCGTCGGCCCCTACGGGGCCACCTGGCGATGAAGGGGCCGGCCCCTCGCCGGTGACGGAAGCCTGCACCATGGTGCTCTCGAGGCGTCCACAATGAGGACATGGCCGATCCGCACCCCATCACCGGAGCGTTCTTCGATTCCCCGGTCCCTCCCGGGACCGGATGGCCCGACGATCCCGCCACCGCCACCACGCCCATGGCCCGATCGGCCTCCGACGTGGCGCACCTGGCCGGTGCATCGTCGGATCTGCCCGCGCTCGACGCCCGGATCACGGTGTGCCGCGCCTGCGACCGCCTCGTGGCCTGGCGTGAGGGAGGTGGCCGGGAGCGGCCGTCGCGCCTCCTTCGCCCATGAGCCGTACTGGGGGCGACCAGTGGCGAGCGTCGGGTCGGCGGATGCCCGCATCTACGTCGTCGGACTGGCACCCGCGGCCAATGGGGCGAACCGCACCGGCCGCATGTTCACCGGGGACCGCTCCGGGGACTGGCTGTGGGCGGCCTTCCACCGGGCAGGCCTGGCGACATCCCCCACCTCGACGGCGGCCGGTGACGGGCAGCGGCTCATCGGGGCGCGCATGGGCGCCGCCGTGCGCTGTGCCCGCCCGCCAACAAGCCGACGACCGTCGAGCGCGCCACCTGCGCGCCGTGGCTCGCCCGCGAGATCGCCCTCATGCCTGAGGTCAAGGTGCTGCTGGCGCTGGGCGGGATCGGTTGGGGCGCGGCGCTGCAGGGTCACCCGGGAGGCCGGTTGGGTCATCCCCCGCCCGCAGCCGCGCTTCGGCCACGGGGCGACGGCGGAGCTGACCAGGCCCGACGGCAGGCCGGTGACGCTGCTCGGCAGCTACCACCCCAGCCAGCAGAACACGTTCACCGGTCGGCTCACCGGGGCGATGCTCGATGAGGTGCTGGCGGCCGCCAAGCGCCTCGCCGAGGCATGATGACGCGCTGCGGCTGACGCGGCGTCAGGAACGGTTGGGCAGGATGGCCTCGAGCTCGGCAAGGGTCCGCGGCGCCTGCTCCGCGGAGGCGCGGGCCTCGGCATTCTCGGTGTCGTCGGAGGCCGCCACGTCCTGCGGCGCGTCGACCCCGAGGGCCAGCGACAGGCCGGCGACGGCGGCACGGGCCGAGGCGGCCCGCTCGCTGGGCGTGTCACTGGGCTCACCGCCGGCGGGGGCCGGTGAGGGCTGCTCCGAGGCCGCGAGGGGCTCGGCGGTGATCGCGGCATCGGGGGCCGATGAGGCCGATGCCGTGGCGGTCGCCCTCTCAAGGTCTCCCAGGTCGAGCCCCACCAGGCGGCTGCTGCGCTCCGCGGAGGCTTCCTCCGGTGAGTCGGCCGTGCGACGGCGACGCGTCGAGGTGGCCGCTCGGCAGGGAGCGCTTCGCAGCGGGCTTCTGCTCAGACGCGGCGGGCTTCTTCCCGGGCTTCTTCCTGGACTCCGCCGCCGGCCGCTCCTCGGCCGCAGGTGGTGGCGTCCGTGCCAGAGGCGTTGTCCTCAGTCTCCTCGGCGTCCGGAGCGTCCGGGGTGTCAGCGCTGTCGGCTTCGTCAACGGGGCCGTTGGAGTCAGCGGTGGCCCTGTCTGCGTCGGCCGGGGCGTCGGCGTCCCGCGCGGAGGACTCCGCATCGGCTCCCCGACCGGGAGCGCCTGCCGCGTCCTCGGCGGGGGCGTCGTCGGTCTCACCGTCGACGTCGTCGGCCTGCTCGGCGGCGAGCTCGGCGATGCTGCGGCCCTCGCGCAGGTCGAGCCCGTTGGTGCTCAGCGGCACCATGAGGTGGTCGTCGACCCGTGAGGGGTTGATGGGCCACTCCGGGCCCTGGTCGGGCAGGTCGGTCTCGGGTGGGCGCCGCAGCCATGGTCCAGGGAGACGACGCTGCCGTCGTCGGCGGCCTCGTTGGCGCACACGCCGAAGATGGCGCGCAGGGCACCGGCCATGGGTAGGAAGAAGCCGCAGGTGGAGCAGGTGGCGTGGGCCTTTCGGACGCCCTCGGCGTCGGGGCCGTGGTCGCCGCCGTACCAGCGCTCGGCGGCGCTGGCGACGCCCTGGGCGCTCAGGACCCGGGGGCGGCCCAGGTCGAGCTGGTCCAGGGCGACGGCGTCGGCGTCCTCACCGGTGGCCTCCAACCCGGGCTCGAGGCGCTCGTCGGTCTCCTTGCGGGGCAGGCGGTCTGAGCGGGTGATGTCGCCGGGCTCGAGGGCGCTCGGCCCCACGGGACCCAGGCGGGCGCGGAGGGCCTCCTCACCGGGGAGAGCGCCATCTCGCAGACGGTGGCGGTGCGGCTGCGCGGGACGCGGCTGAGGGTGACAGCCCAGCGCCAGCCGCGGTAGCCGCTCAGGGTGCAGTCGAACAGGTGAGTGACGAGGCGCTCGGCTTCGGGGGCGGCGGCCAGGTACTCGCCGACGGTGATGGGGTCGGTGATCTCCTCCAGAGCGTGGCGGGCGAGCTCGATGGCGGCCGGGGACGTGAGGGGCTTGTCGCTGGCGGCCTGGGCCTGCTGGCTGGGGGTCGGCAGGGCGCCGGCGCGCGGCACGGGGGCCGGCGTCGGAGGGGCCGAGGCCGCGCCCGGAGCCGGGCGTTCAAGGGTCGCCGTGGAGGTGCGCGCCCCGGTGGCGGCGCCCGCCGGAGAACCGAGTCGGTCCCGGTCGTGGGCGCGCCTGGGGCGTCGGTGTGAGAGTCGATCGTGTCGGTCACCCGGCCAGTGTAGGGGAGGCACCTGGAACTGCCCCGGCCCGTGCGGGTTGGCCTGGGCACACCTCATGCCGCCCTTGACGACGAGGTCCGCTTACCTTAATCTACTTGCATGCACATGAATACATGTCGTCCATACCAGAGAGGTGCCCACCTTGACTGAGCCGGGCGATTCATGGGCAACGGTGGTCGCAACAGTCGGACGAATCGAGACCTCACTCAACCTGTGGCTGTCTCAGCGTCACGGACTGGGGCTCACCGACTATCGAGCACTGGCACTCCTCAGCAGGGCGTCGGACCACGAGCTGCGGATCTCGGACCTAGCCGTCCGAGTCGGCCTTAATCAGAGCTCAACGACACGGCTCGTAGGAAGACTGGAGCTCAAAGGTCTCGTCACTCGCGACACGTGCCCCGAGGACGGCCGCGGGGTCTACGCAGTCATCACCAAGGCCGGCCTCGACCTTGCGCATGAGCTGGCCACGCCCTACAGCGAGAAGCTCGCCGGCCTGTTGACAACCCCGCCCGCCATCACAGCACCTGGCACTGCAGGTCGAGCTTTTCACACCATCGCAGACCTGACCCCCTAGCAGAAACCGCACCGTCAGCTCACACGACACACAAACCACCACCCAGCACCCCACTACATGCATGTACATGCAACTAAGGAGGCTCGACATCATGAGTACCACTGTCGACGTATTCATTGACTACGTCTGCCCATTCTGTTTCCTGGTCGAACCCGCCCTCGAAGAACTGAGGCGAGACCGGGACGTGGAAGTCAATATTCGCCCACTCGAGCTGCGCCCCGCCCCAGTTCCGACCCTCAGGCCGGAGGACGACTATCTACCGCGCATATGGAATGACGTTGTCTATCCGATGGCCGACCGCGTCGGGATCCCCGTTCGCCTGCCGAGCGTGTCACCTCAGCCTCGCACTGAGAAAGCATTCCTCGTACTGCAGCTCGCGCATGAGCACAATATCGCCGAAGCGTACTCTCATGCGATGTTCCAGGCGTTCTTTCAGGACGATCGCAACATCGGGGACGAGGAAGTCATTGTCGATATCGCCAGCTCCTTAGGCCTGGAGGAAACCTCCGTTCGAGAGGCCATAGCGAGCCCCGAACGCAGACGTCAGCATCAGGCGGACCTCGCCTATGCCACCGAAACCATGAGGATCACAGCCGTTCCCGGAATCATCATCGGCGGCACCCCACTTCAGGCACCCCCAGTGCAACACGACTAAAAGAGACCGTGGACGCACTTGCAACTTCAAGGGGATGCGAGCTATGAGGAACCACCTGGAACAGATAATGAGGCAGGCAGTCGTGCGATCAATCACCCACGTGGAGAGCGGAGGACTCCCTTTCGTAGGGGTCATCGTTGATGGGCAGCAGGTGATCTCCGAGTTCGGCGTCAATCGTGTCCAGGAAACGGGCGACCCAAGCGCTCACGCAGAGATCACGGCGATCCGCGATGCCCTTACATCAAGTGGGAGAACCGACTTGAGAGGCACCACCCTCCTGGCAACAGGCGAACCGTGCGGCATGTGCTACCGACATGCCGTCAATGCCCGAATCGCCGATATCCGAGTCGCCGTCGACCGCGACCAAGTCGCTGAACTCGGCTTTGACTACCGGTACAGCTATCCAGCATTCGACATCACCGACTCACTGCGCAATACCCTCATGCGACCACTCCGCGTCTCCAATGACACTGAACCGTTCATCCGATTTCTTGCCCTTCACAACATCCGAAACTGACATCTCAGAAAGGACCAGTCATGCAGTGGATCTACCTCACGATCGCCGTCATCTTCGAGGTCACGGTCGGTATCGCCGCCGGAAAAGCCCAAGGCTTCCGCAACATCCCGCGGACCATCGCAACCTTGATCAGCGGCGCATCGCCACCTTCTTCCTCAGTCTCGCCCTCCTCACCTTTGATGTCGGCGTCGGCTACGCCCTGTGGACCTCACTTGCCGGCGTAGGGATCGTCATCGTCGGCGCAATCTTCCTCAAGCAGAAACTGACATGGAGAAAACTCCTCGGTATCGCCATCGTCATTATCGGAGTCGTCGGACTGAACCTTGCCGGAACCGTCTGACTCTTCATTCACATCACACCCGAAAGGAATGATCATGACAACAACCAATGACAACACCGTGCCCACCACCGGACGCAGCGCGGCAGGTCCGTGGTCCGCCCTGCTCCTCGCAGGAGCCTTCCCAGTGGATACGCCCTGAGCGTCAACGGCAGTCGAGGATTCACTCACCTCGCCTGGTCCCTGGTCGCTCTCGTCTTCTTCCTCTGCACCCTGTTTTTCCTGAGTGTCGCGCTCAAACGAATCGATGTCGGCATTGGATACGCGGTATGGGCTGGAATCGGCGCTGTCGGGTCTGCAGTGCTCGGCCCCGTCTTCTTCGATGAAACCTTCACAGCGGCCAAGGCCATCTGGCTCGCCGTCATCATCGCCGGGGTCGTCTGGCTCAAACTCGCCGACAGCACCAGGTTCAGCAACGACTAGCGCATTCGACGGGATGCTGCCTTCAGACGGTCACTAGCGTCTGCCGTCACTCGGCCTCGACCGAGACGATGCGGTGGACGGCGACGGTCAGCTCGGTCTCGCGCACGACGTCGCGCAGGCGCACCCGCCCGGGCTCCACGGCCATGACCCGCACCTGCCGCTCCTGCACGGCACCGTCGGGGCCGGCCAGGCTCAGCCTCAGCCGCGAGCGCGAGGACTGGGCCTGGCGCAGCACCGCCAGGGCGTGCACCGGGTCGGTGGCCACAGCCGTCTCCCCGGCGGCCTGCAGCACCTCCTGACCCATACGGAGCCGCCCTACGAGGGTCGTCAGCTCACGTCTTCCGGGCCGACGCCGTCTCACCGAGTGCTCGCTGCCGGGACGCGTCGGCTCGGGGGCCCGGCGCGCCTGCTGCGCGGTGGCCGGCCCGACCACCAGGTGGCCGTCGGCGTCCTCGGTGACCGGCGCCAGCCCGGTGGCGCGCAGCTCGCGCAGTACCTGTCCGGCGCTCGCCGTGGCCACGAGGATCCCGGGAGCCACCTCATCCAGACCGAGGTCCCGCAGGCGAGGCTCGGCCAGGAGCCCGGCGGCCGTGGCCTCGTCGCCGACCCGCAGCAGCGCGGACACGGCCCGCACCCGCACCGCCCCGTGGTGACGGGCCGCGTCCTGGATGAGCACGCTCAGGGAGTCCGGCAAGGGCGTGGGACTGTAGCGGCCGATCGCCTGGGTGATCTCCTCGGCCCGGTAGCCGACGTCGAGCGCGCCGCGCACCGACTCGGGCGTGAACCGCACCGTGAGCGCCCCGCCGCGCGACTCGACGACGCTCGTGCGCTCCAGCAGCGCGGCCAGCTCGGGGGCGGGCCGGCCGGGGACGATGGCGGTGAGGTCGGACTGGACGAGGATCGTCTCGACGGCGGCCGGCAGGTCCGCGGCGAGCGCCGTCTCCAGCGCCGCCAGGGTCTCGTCATCCGACAGAGGCTCGGCGTACGCGGCACCGCCCGCCTCCTCGGCGCTGTTGGCGCCACTGGTGCTGCCACTGAGTCCCGGGTCCTGCTCGTCGAGGCTCGCCGCCGCCCGTCGGGCGAGGATCCTGCCGGCCTCGGTGAGTCGCCGCCGCCAGTGATCCCAGGGCTCAGCCTCAGCCAGGACCGCGAGATCGCCCCTCCGGGGATGGTGCGCCGGGGGCTCTCCCAGGTCAGGGCCGCCCGCACGAAGGCGGGGGTGGCGCTGGTCCCCGGTGGGAGGTCGCCCAGGAGGGCGAGCACCCGGGCGCGCAGTCGCGCTGCCCACCCGGCCTCCAGGTCCGGGCCGAGGGCGGCGCGCAGGGTTCCGTCGTCGTCGCGGGTGCCCGTCAGCCAGGGGTGCGGGCGCTGCCCGACTCAGGCCAGGGCGAGCGGCGCCCAGCGCTGGGGAGGCTGTCTGTGAGCCAGCCGGCGGCCAGGAGGAGGGCACCCAGGTGGCGCCGTCGTCGTCGAGCCCCAGGGCCCGGCGCCCGCGGCGATCTCGATGATGCGGGCGGCCGCGTCGACCTCCAGGCCCAGGGCGTCGGCGGTGCGGGCCAGGGCGCGCGCGCTCACTCCGCCGGTGCGGCGGATCGTCCCGCCCTCGCGGCCCCACTCCTCAGGAGGCGGCCACGAGCCGGACAGTCTCCTCGGCGTGGAAGGGAGGACTCCGGAGGCGACGACGTCGGCGCCCACCGTCTCAGGTCGCCGGCCTCGGGGGCGGTGAGGGGCTCGCGGGTCAGGCGGCCGCCGCGCAGGGCGAGGCGATCTGGCGCGGCAGGATGAAGCGGGTGCGCCCGTTGGGGTCGCTGCTGCGCTCAGCCAGCCGCGTTCGATGAGCAGGGCCGCCCCCGGTGCGGTGCCGCCCGAGCGCAGGGTGCCGGCGGGCGGCCCCCAGGTGAGGGCCTGGAGCATCTCCACGGAGGCCGCCGGGATGGCCGGCTTGCCAGTGGCGTCCTCGCTCAGCTCCTCCAGGGTGGGAGGCAGCTGCTCGGCGCTCAGGGGCTCGGCGGCCCAGGGCCCCAGGCCGAAGGGTGCGGCGAGGCCGCCTCCAGCGCAGCCACGGGCCTGCCCTCGACGACGAGTGCCAGCCGGCGCAGGTGCCCCAGCGCCTCCGTGACCTGCTCGGCTGACAGCGGCAGGTGGGCGGCGACCAGCCCGTCCAGGTCAGCACTGTCAGGGTCGGCCGGGTCGCCTGGGAGATCGCCAACCGGCTCACCACCGGCTCTACCGGTCCCGCCGGTCCCAGCGGCCCGCCCGTGCTCGGCTGTCTCGGTCGGCCCGGTTCCTCGGGCCTCCTCTGATTCGTCGAGCCGGCTGAGAGCCACTACCGCCTCGGCCACGGCCAGCGTCGGTGCGTCCAGCCCGGCCAGGGCGTACTCGATGCTGCCCGGAGCCCCCGCGCGGTCGCCAGCGCCAGGAAGGAGAGGACGGCGGCGCGGCCAGGTCGGGGCGCGCCACCAGCAGGGCGGCGACTTCGCGGTCCGGCAGCGCCGTCAGGTGCACGGCGAGGTCCTGGGTGGAGGCGGAAGGGCTCATCCGCACCAAAATACGCCCCCGCCCACTCACTGACAGAGTGGGCGGGGTGAGAAGGCCGGCCTACAAGCGGGGATCGGCGCCAACTAGCAGTGCCAGCTACTCTCCCTCGGCCTCCTCGGAGGAGTCCGATTTCTCACTCGTCTTGAAGACGGCTCCGAGGGACAGGCCCATCGCCCACCCCACCGGCAGCCACAGGAACCAGGGACCTGGTGCCGCCACACCCATCGCGACTCCCAGCATGGTGCCGTAGACCATGGGCCAGAACCACGGCGTCGCCGGCCCCTGAGCCGGCTTGAACGCCTCCTCGATGACCTCCGACCAGCCAGCCCTGCGACCGCGCTGACCGGCGCCGGAGTCCTCTCGGTCGCCTCCAGTCTGATTGAGCTCGTTGTTCATGCCGCCACCCTAAACAGTCCGCTCGATTGGATACCTCATCCTATGGAAGGAGACCTGCCCGGTCCTCGGGGAGGGCGCCGGTGTCCATATCGGTGACAAAGGGACCCGACCGCCCCTGAGGACGGCAACGCGAACCGCAGAATCATGCGGTTTTCTTTCGCAGGATGGAGTCCATCTCGCGCCTTTGTCACCGATGTGGACACGAGCCCGCAGATGTCACCGTTTCTGGCTCCTTGTAGTGCCTCCCGCTGGAAGAGGAACGTCTCCTCCGTCACGGCGCCGCGGCGCCCCGACTTGGGATACTCCCGCCCATGTCCGCTACGCCCAGCGACCCTGCGTCCTCGGCGCCGTCGGCCCCCGACGGCCCGCTCATCGTCCAGTCCGACAAGTCCGTCCTCCTGGAGGTCGCCCACCCCCAGGCCGGGCAGGCCCGCCGCGCCATCGCGGCCTTCGCCGAGCTGGAGCGCGCCCCCGAGCACATCCACACCTACCGGATCACACCGCTGGCCCCTGTGGAACGCGCGCCGCAGCAGCTGGACGCGGAGACGGTCGTCCACACCCTCATCACCCTACTCGCGCTTCCCGGTGCCGCACGCTCTGCTCACCGAGATCGCCCGGACGATGAGCCGCTACGGGCGCCTCCAGCTCCTCTCCGACCCGCCCGGCCTGGTCCTGCACGCCACCGACGTGCCGGTCCTGGAGGAGGTCATGCGCTCAAGCGCATCAAGACCTGCTGGGGACCCGGCTCGGAGAGGCCGACGTCATCGTCCACCCTCGGGCGCGGCCACCTCAAGCAGGGTGCTCATCAAGCTGGGCTGGCCGGCCGAGGACCTGGCCGGCTACGTCGACGGCGAGGCCCACCCATCACCCTGACCGACTCCCCGCACCTTCCAGCTGCGCCCTGCAGACCGAGGGCGGTGGAAAGCTTCTGGGCGGGGGCTCAGGCGTGAGTCGTCCTGCCCTGCAGGGGCCGGCAAGACCCTCGTGGGCGCCGCCTCCGCATGCCAAAGACTCGACGACGACGCTCATCCTGGTCACCAACGCGGTCTCAGCGCGTCAGTGGAAGGAGAGCTCATGCGCTTCACCACCCTGACCGAGGAGGAGATCGGCAGTACTCCGGCTCGCGCAAGGAGGTCCGCCCCGTCACGATCGCCACCTACCGGGTCCTGACCACCCGCCGCAGGGCGTCTACCCGCACCTGGACCTGCTGGACTCCCACGACTGGGGGCTCATCGTCTACGACGAGGTCCATCTCCTGCCCGCCCCGATCTTCCGGATGACCGCGGACCTGCAGGCGCGCCGCCGTCTGGGCCTGACCGCGACCCTTGTGCGCGAGGACGGTCGTGAGGACGAGGTCTTCAGCCTCATCGGTCCCAAAGCGCTCGACGCCCCCTGGAAGGACCTGGAGAACCAGGGCTGGATCGCCCCCGCGATCTGCACCGAGGTGCGCCTGACCCTCGACGCCGGTGAGCGCATGGCCTACGCGACCGCCGAGCCCGACGAGCGCTACCGCCTGGCGGCCTGCTCGCCGCGCAGCTGCCGATCATCGATGCCCTCCTGGCCCGCCACGAGGCGAGTCGGCCCTCGTCATCGGCCAGTACGTGGACCAGCTCACCGAGATCGCCGAGCACCTGGGCGCCCCCGTCATCACCGGCTCGACAACGGTGCGCGAACGTCAGCGCCTCTACGACGCCTTCCGCTCGGGAGATATCCGTACACTGGTGGTGTCCAGGTCGCGAACTTCTCCATCGATCTGCCCGGGGCGAGCGTCGCGATCCAGGTCTCGGGCTCCTTCGGCTCGCGCCAGGAGGAGGCCCAGCGGCTCGGGCGGATCGTGCGCCCCAAGGAGGACGGCCGCCAGGCCCACTTCACACGGTCGTCGCCCGCGACACCGCCGACCAGAGTACGCAGCCCACCGCCAGCGATTCCTGGCCGAGCGAGGATACGCATACGCCATCATCGACGCCGAGGCATGAACCATGTCACGCAGACGTCACCGACTCGCCCCCAGGGGCAAGTCCCCCTTGTCACTGCGTCAGCAGTTCCTCGTACTCATCATTACGAGGCGTCCTGCTCCTCGCCTACTTCGTCCCCATGCACGCAGAACGCGGGCAGCCACTGTCCCCACTCCGGATGGGCATGCTCATCGTCGGCGACGCGGGGGATGATCGGCCTGCAGATCGCCTTCTTCCTGGTCCTGTTCGCCCGCTGGCGCCGGACCCGCACGGAGCCGCCGGGCCTCGGTGAGCCGACGGCGATGGGCAGGCCGGCTCAACGCGCCAGGGCGGCGGGCGCGCGTTGCACGAGGACCCGCGCCGGGGTGCAGCCGAAGAGCCCTGGATGACGGGATCCACCCTCTCTGCCTCCTCACGGGCAGCGGCCCCGGCGCTCGCAGCCCGACTCAGGCAGGTCCGCAGCGGTCGCCCCGTGGGTTCCGACGGCGCCCGGTGCGGCGTTCTTCCCAGCAGCCACCTCCAGGGCGTCGCGAGCGGCGCCCTGGGTGAGGCCGTGTCCATGGTGCCGGCCTGCTCGTTCAGAGGGCGTCGCGGGTGCGCCAGTAGAGCGACGCGCGCCGGGTCGAGACTCGGGGTGGTGCTGGAAGGCCAGGAGCCGGCCGGCCCGCCAGGTATGCACGGGGGCGGTCGGAGGAGGCCAGGAGGTGGCGGCCTCAGGCAGGTGGTGACAGCGTCGTGGTGGGAGACGATGACGGGTGAGGCGGGTGCCGTCGGAGGTGGAGATCCCGGCGCGGTGGGCGGCGCGGACGGCCTCGGCAGCCACCTGACCGAAGACCGGGTCGCTCTCGCCTGCGGCCGTGATGGTCAGCTCGACGACACCGACCTCGTCATTGCCCAGCGCCGGCACGTATTGGTGCCGCCCAGGGGCCTCGGCGGCCACCTGGGCGCCCAGGCAGATGGCGATGGCGGGGATGTTGTCGGCGACAACGCCGCGCAGCAACTCACGCAGATCCGCCAGCCAGGGGGTGGTCGGCCTCGTCGTGGGCGCTCATGGATCCGCCCAGCACGACGAGGCCGTCACCGACCTCCTCGAGGGCCGGGATGGCCTCGCCCTGCCACGGGCGCACCATGCACAGCGCGGCCCCCTCGGCGAGCCCTCTCCCAGGCGCCCCACAGGGCGCGAGCTCCTCGGGCTCGATGACGGTGATCGTGAGCATGTCTGTCATGGTGACATTCTGCCGGTGGTTCAGTTTGCTCGTGACGGGCGACAGGCTCACACGTGCCGCCTGAGGCGGGAAACGACTTGCTCACACCGGCGCCCTGCGGACTGTCGGATGAAGCACCCACAGTCCCCGCACCCCGCCCCTTGTATCAGCTGGCCGCTTCCGGCGCCGCGACGGCAGTCGTCCTGGGACTGCTGGGGAGCCTCCGCAAGCGCTGCGGCAGCGCCGACGACGGTTGCAGGCGCCACGCCTCTGACCCCCGGCTCCTCCCTATCGCCGTGTCGGCAGCCGCGCCGAGCCCTCCCGGCGGCATCGACCACCCTGAACCAGCACGTCACCGGGCAGAGCTCAGGGATCCTGGACGCCTCCAAGGCCCAGCAGGCCGTGGACACGATGTCCTCCAAGCACGGCGTGGGCCTGTGGGTGCTGACCGTCTCCGACTCCAGCCGCAAGGCCTCCGCCATCGCCGAGCAGGCCTTCAAGGACACGAAGCTAGGGACGCGACGACATGCTCCTGGTCATCAACATCCCGCCGACGGCTCGGCCTCGAGGCTACAAGCTGCAGGGCGCCCAGCAACTCCTCGAAGTTCTCCGAGGTCCGACTACAGGCGGATCGACTCGGCTCTCAAGAAGCAGCTGAGCGCGAGCAGCTACGACGACGCCGTTGCAGCGTCGGAGAACATGTCCGGCTCCTCGAGGCTCAGGCAGTTCACACAACTCAGGGGGCTCGGGCTCCTCAGCCCTTCCGGTGCTGCTGGGAGGGGGCGCGGTGGCGGCGGTGGGGCCGCCGCCTGGACGGTGTCACAAGCGCAGGAAGAACAAGGAGAACGACGACATGCTGTTCGGCAAGCGCGAAGCGAGGCCGCCTCGGGCGCGCGCCCGCGGACCAGGCATCAGGGCCCCGCGGCGATGACGGTGGAGCAGCTGCGCACCCAGGCCGGCGCCCTGGTCCAGGCCGATGACACGGTGCGCGCCGCCGCCGAGGAACTGTCCTACGCCCAGGCGCAGTTCGGGCTGTCCGCCACGGACGCCTTCACCGCCGCCCTGGACAGCGCCGCAAGCACCTGTCGCGGTGCTTCGAGCTGCGCAAGATCCTCGACGACGACATCCCGAGACCGAGCCGCAGCAGCTGCAGATGTACACCGAGATCCTCCAGCACTGCTCGGAGGCGGTCGGTGAGATCCGCGCCTCAGGAGGAGCCTTCAACAAGCGGCGCGGCATCGAGGCGAACCTGCCGACGTCGATCGCCGAGACCGCCCAGCGAGGCCGACGAGACCGAGCAGGCCATCGTCATGGCCGAGAGCGATCCTGGTGACGCTCAGTGCCGCCTACCCGCCTCCTCCTGACCAGCGTGGCCCAGGCCCCCGAGGCAGGCCCGCCGCCTGCTGGCCGCCGGGCGCACCGCCTGGACCAGGCCCGCGCGAGCGTCGAGGCCTCAGGGACGCGACGGCCGTGGAGCAGGTGCGCATCGCCCAGGGGCTCCATCGCCCAGGCCGGCCAGCTGGCCGCCCGGGTCACCAGGGGCCCGCAGAGCGCCTCCAGAGCGCGGCGAAGGATCTGGAGGCGGCCATCGCCTCGATCTCCTCGGACCTGGTGGACGCCAAGCGTCTGGAGGGCTCGGTGCCGGCGGCGACACTGGCCCCGCTCGTGGCCGACGCCGAGGCCGCCGTCGAGCAGGGCCGTCAGGCCAGCGGCGCCAACCCGACCGGCGACCCCCTGGCCGCCCTGGACCACCTGGCCCGGGCCGAGGCCGCCATCGACGCCGCCCTGGCCCCGGCCCGCGAGCGCGAGGAGAACGACTCGCGCGCCCGGGCCTCCCTGGGCTCGCGCCTGGCCCGCCTCAACTCCCAGGTGGAGTCCGTGACCTCCTACATCACCACCTACCGCGGGGCGGTGGGCCCTTCGGCGCGCACAGCGCTGAGCGAGGCCGCCCGTCACGCCACGGCCGCCACCAGTGTCCAGACCACCGACCCGGTGGCGGCTCTGGCAGAGGTCGCGGCAGCCGAGCCGCTCATCGCCCAGGCCCAGGCCCTGGCCGAGGCCGACGTGCGCGGCTCGTCATCGAGCTCGTGGGGCCCGCGCTCCGGTGAGGGCTACTCCTACTCCGGCGGTTACGGCCGCTCGGGAGGCGGGCTCGACCTGGGCTCGCTGCTGCTGGGAGGGCTGCTGATGGGCGGCGGCCACAACTACGGCGGCTGGGGCTCCCACCACGACAGCGACTGGGGCGGAGGCGGCGGCTTCTTCTCCGGAGGCAGGGGACTTCCTGGGACGGGGTCGGCGACTTCTTCGACGAGGCGGCGACTTCTGAGCCGCGTCCACTCCGGCGGCAGGCCCCGGTCGCACGCCAGTCATGCCCTGAGCGATGCGGCCCCCGCCCGCGTGACTCCGGGCGCGGGGACCTGCGATCATGACGCCTGATCCGCCCGGCGGCCACCCTGGCGACCACCCAGCAAGCACCGAGTCCGTATCTGACCATACCTGCCCACAGTCTGCCCACACCGACGTCGCAGCTCGACGGAAGGACGAACAACCATGGCTGAAGCAGTCGATCCTGGGACGCATCGCCCAGCTCACCCGCGCCAACGTCAACGCGCTCCTGGACCGCGCGAGGACCCGGAGAAGATGCTCAACCAGCTGGTACGGGACTACACGGCGTCCATCGCCGGGCCCGTGACGCCGTCGCTGAACGATCGGCAACCTGCGTCTGGCGGAGAAGGACCACGACGCCGACGTCGCCGAGCCAGGACTGGGGCAACAAGGCCCTGGCACGCCTCCCGCAAGGCCGACCAGCTGCGCAGCGGCGGCGACACGGCCGGCGCGGACAAAGTGAGGACTCGCTGGCCAAGATCGCGCTGACCAAGCAGATCACGGCGGAGAACGAGGCCAAGGCCGCCGAGCCGATGATCATCTCCAGCGCCAGGTCGTCAGGCAGCTCAAGACCGGCCTGCAGCAGATGGAGGTCAAGCTCGGCGAGCTGCGCTCCAAGCGCGACCAGCTCATCGCCCGCCAGAAGACCGCCGAGGCCCAGGTCAAGGTGCAGGGCGCCATCCGCTCCATCAACGTCCTGGACCCCACCAGCGAGCTGTCCCGCTACGAGGACCAGGTGCGTCGGGTCGAGGCCCAGGCCGCCGGGCAGATGGAGCTGGCCGGATCCTCCCTGGAGTCCCAGTTCGCCGAGCTCGAGGGCCTCCGGCGCCGGCCTGGAGGCCGAGGCCCGGCTGGCGGCCCCTGAAGTCAGGGCAGAACCCGGAGCTGCAGGCCTCTTCGCAGCAGGCCCCCGCCCAGATCACCGACGGTGACGACGACGCGATCAACGCCGCCTTCGCGGCCCTGAAGAACCAGGGTCAGCCGGTCGGCGAGGAGAAGTCCTCCTACTGACCCGACCGCGCCGCGCAGGCGGATCGGCCGCAAGCCGCCCGGTCCTCATCGTCCTGGTGAGTGCCGGGCGCTTCGTACTCCACGACGCCAGCCGGTATCGGTGCGGTGTCTTCGAGCGTCGCCGGGCTGCTGGACTCCATGACCCGGTGGCATGAGCCTCGCGAGGCGTACCGACTTATCTTCTCGTCGATGGCGAGAACATTGACGCCACTCTCGGCATGAGCGTGCTGGGGCGGCGTCCCGAACCTGAGGAGCGGCCCCGTTGGGACCGGGTCCTCGCATACTGCGATGAACTGTCCTCCGCTGACGCCACCGAGGGTGAGGGGGACGAGCACGAGCCTGTTCTTCCTCAACGCCACCAGCGGCCATATGCCGCCAGGCTTCATCCAGGCCCTGCTGTGCATGGACTATCGCCCCGTGCCGCTGGCCGGGTCCGGAAGCAATGAGGAGAAGGTCGTCGACATCGGTATTCAGCGCACCCTGGAGGCGCTGGCCGAGCGGGTCGAGTCGGGCCAGGAGGCCCACGTCCTGCTGGGCAGCCACGACGGCGACTACATCCCCCACATCGAGCGGCTTCTGCAGGCCGGCGCCAAGGTGGGGATCCTGTGCTTCCGCGAGTTCCTCAACGCCCAGCTGGCCGGCCTGGAGGGCGAGGGCCTGACGATCTACGACCTGGAGAGTGACGTCAAGGCCTTCACCATCCCGCTGCCGCGCGTGTGCATCATCCCGCTGGAGGACTTCGACCCACTCGCCTTCCTCTGACCCGACGGCGGGGCGGCGGCACCTGTCGCCGCCCCGTTTCATGTCACAGGCCGACTCACCGAGGAGTCGCCGGCTGCTGCCTCTGTTCAAGCAACAACCACACAGTTCCCCAGTTTTGTGGGATTTCCAAGACTCCCCGGGCCTACAATTGGTTCGAGGTCACACCAACCACTTGACCTATCAACAGCGACCATTCGGAACTCATTCAGGAAACGACCAGAAACTGAAGGAATGGTGAGACTCATGGAGCGTTCCCAGCAGTCCCGCACCGAAGCTCACCTCCTTGTCGTCGACGATGAACCCAACATCCGCGACCTGCTGGCCTCGTCCCTGCGCTTCGCAGGCTTCGAGGTCTCGATCGCAGGCGACGGCAACGGCGCCCTGAAGACGGTGGAGAGACATCCCCGGACCTGGTGGTCCTTGATGTCATGCTGCCCGACACGGACGGCTTCACCGTGGCACGGCGCCTGCGTGAACGTGACGTGACCACCCCGATCCTCTTCCTGACCGCCCGCGACGACATGGCGGACAAGGGTCCAGGGGCCTGACCGTCGGCGGCGACGACTACGTCACCAAGCCCTTCCGGGCTGGAGGAGGTCATCGCCCGCATTCGTGCCATCCTGCGCCGCACCACGCCATTGAGAACCAGGACGACGGCGTCGTGCGCGTAGCGATCTGATCCTGGACGAGGACGCCCACGAGGTGTACCGCGCCGATGTCGAGTGGACCTGTCGCCCACCAGTTCAAGCTCCTGCGCTACCCTCATGCTCAACGCCGGGCGCGTCGTGTCCAGGCGCAGATCCTCGACCACGTCTGGGGTACGACTGGAACGGTGACGCCGCGATCGTGGAGTCTACATCTCTACCTGCGCCGCAGGTGGACCAGATCCAGGGCGCTGACGGCCAGCCCGTCACTCCGCTCATCAGACTCGTCGCGGGTCGGCTACATGCTTCGCGGACGCAAGGCCGAGTGATGGCAGCGGCGCGGTGGGGAGCACGCGCCCGGCAAGTCGCCCGGTAAGCAGCACCGCCCGATCAAAGCAGGGGCCGATGGCACGCTCACCGCGATCCAGCGCCCCTGGCGAGTGATGCCGCTGCGCACGCCTGACCCTCATGACCACCGGTCTGCTCGCCATCGGGCTCATCGTCGTCTCCTTCGTGGTGACCTCACTGCTCTACAGCCACATGATGGGGCAGATCGACGAGTCAGCTGCGCTCCACGGCACGACCCGTGGGAGGCAGTTCTGGCTCAGCTCCGCGAGGGCCGTATCCCCAGCGACATCCCCTCGAACTACTACGTCAAGGCGGAGTTCCTCGACGCCAGCCGCAACGGGGAGTGGATCTCGGCCGACACCGCCGCCAAGTACGGCCGGCCCCAGATCAAGGGACTGGACTACCGGCGGGCCCTGACACACGCTGACACAGGCAACTTCGATATCATCACGGTCAACTCCGACAAGCCCGGCCGCCAGTGGCGGATGATCACCGCGCTCATCCAGAACCCGGATACCGGGGAGTACACCGGCGCCATAGGCCTGGCCCTCCCGCTGAGCGACGTCATGGAGACCGTGGAGCGCACCCGCCTCGTGGTGGCGCTGGCCGACGTCTTGATCATCTCGGTGGGCGCCATCTTCGCCACCTACCTGGTTCACCGCTCGTTCCGCTCCCTGCGCCAGATCGAGGGAGTGGCTGCCCGAATCGCCCACGGTGACCTGTCCGCCCGCATCCTGGTGACCGAACCGCGCACCACTGAGTCGGCTCGCTGCAGCAGGGCGATCACACTGATGCTCGCCCAGAACGAGAGCGCCTTCGCGGCCCAGGTCGTGGCTCAGGAGCGGATGACGCTTCGTCTCCGACGCCTCCACGAGCTCGCACCCCCTGGCCGCGATCGCGGCTTCGGCAGCTCTACCGGATGGGCGGGGTGCCCGCGTACAAGACCGGTGAAGTCATGGGGCGCATCGAGACCGAGTCCAACCGGATGGGGCGCCTCGTCGACGACCTCCTCCAGCTGGCCCGGATCGACGAGGGCCGGGAGATGTCGATGGAGCCGGTCAACCTCACCGACCTGGCCGCCGGCGCCCTGAGGCGACATGATGGTGCTGGCCCCCGAGCGCGACTGCGCCCTCATCCCCCTCGACCCCCACGACGAGGGCCGCCGGTATGAGGCCCCCTCGCTCCAGGTCATCGGCGACCGCGACCGCCTCTCTCAGATCCTCACCAACCTGCTGGGCAACGTGGTGCGCCACACACCCTCCGGGACGCCGGTGGAGATCGCCATCGGCATGGCGCCCCCGCGCACCAGCCCGACGGCGCCGCCGGTCGTCGTCGTCGAGGTCAGCGACCACGGCCACGGCGTGCCGCCGGAGGCGGCCGAGAAGGTCTTCCAGCGCTTCTACCGCTCGGACACCTCCCGCAACCGGGAGACCGGCGGATCCGGCCTGGGGCTGGCGATCGTGCTGGGGATCGTGGCCGCCCACAAGGGCACGGTCCAGATGCTCCAGACCCCCGGAGGCGGCGCCACCGTCCACATCGAGCTGCCGCCCGCACCGGCCTGGTAGACCCCACCATCGCGCCTCATGGGAGTCCCGCGACCCGCGAGAATCACAAGAGTGGCACGCGAGACACTGTGTCACGTCGACGTCGCGGCGAGGACAGTCCTACGATGGCACGCGTTCCATTTCAACACGGAGACTGACCCATGGGTGTCATCGACGCACCGCAATAGCTCTACCGGCCTTCACCCGCTCGGTGAGGGCGATCGGCGCCACGCAGCCCCCAGAGGCGATCGGCTCCGCCGGCGAGCTCCTCATCGAGCGCTGGTCCACACCGGACCGTCGCTTCCACAACCTTCGCCATCTCATCGACATGCTCGCGCGCGTCGACGAGCTAGCCGAAAGTCGCACAACCCGGACATCATGCGGGTCGCCTGCTGGTACCACGGCTGCGTCTTCTCCTCCGACGTCGAGAGTCATCCGCGGCAACGGCGGCGAGGATGAGACCGCCTCGGCGGCCTTCGCCGAGGCCGACCTGCGTCACCTGGGCGTTCCGATGGAGACGATCAAGCGGGTGTGCTGCCTCATTGTCAACCTCAAGCGGCACATGCTCGACGAGCACGACATCGACGCCCAGGCCCTCATCGACGCCGACCTGGGGACCCTGGCCGTGGACCCCCAGACCTACGCCGAGTACGTGCGGCTGCTGCGCGAGGAGTACTCCCACATCCCCGTGGAGGAGTACCTGCGCGGCCGCCTGACGATCGTCTCCCGGCTCCTGGACAGGGAGCACCTCTTCCACTCACCGCTGGGCGAGCGCTGGGAGCACCCGGCCCGGGAGAACCTGGCGGCCGAGCAGCGACGTCTCAACGAGAAGCTCACCAAGCTCGCCGAGGAGCAGGGCGGGCAGAATCCGCAGGCCGATCAGGCGGCTCCTGAGGCCGGAGCCGTTCAGGAGCCGGCGCACCGCCCAGCACCCCGTTGGCCGGTCCCGCCGCTGTAGGCCTCGTTCCCGGGGTCGCCGGGGTTCCCGGGCGGCCGGACGAGACCGCCGAACGCGCCCCCCGAACCCCTCCGCTGGGTTTCCAGGCGCTGCCCACCAAAGCACCCCATGATCGGCCCGCCCGAGACAGCGACACCCTGCGTCTGGACCCCACCGAGCTCAGGGCCCTGAGGTCCACCGTACAGGCGCCAAGCGCGACGACGGCCGCCTCTCCGGCATCCCCGATACCCTCAGCGCCCTCAGAGTCGTCCGCGCCGTCAGCAGCACCCTCCGCCCCGTCGAGCGCGTCGTCGCCGCGCACTCCCGCCCGTGGGGTTCCGGCCGTGGCCTCAGCGCACCGCCCTGCCGAGGCGCCTGCCGAGCGGGGCGAGGCGCGCGAGGACAGGACGGCGAGGAAGCGATGACGCACACGGCCTCCATGGAGTCGTGCATCGCGGACCTGGACCTGCTCATGTGCTCACGCAACCGCTCCGACGAGGCCGAGGACCGCCGCGCCCGGGTCCAGGCCGAGCGGGACAAGCTCACGGAGAGGCTGCGGGCCAAGACCCAGGAGGCCAAGGAGCTGCGCGAGGCCCGTACCGGCGAGATCACCCCCATCACCGAGGAGATCATCGACGACGGCGCCGGGGAGCTCTGAGGCACCCGGGCGGCTCTTCCGCCAGGTACCGCTCGCGTTCTGCGGGGCCACAGGCTACGATCCGCGGGCCCGCTCCACAGGGCCGGCTGCCCGCCCGGTACGCCACCCGGCCAGCGCCCTACCGTGAGAGGCACAGCGCGCACCTCGCCGCACCACCAGCGCACCGCGCACGGCCCTCCGGCCGCCTCTCACGAAAGGACGCCTCTCATGCCCACCTACTCCGTCGACACAGCGGCGGTGGCCGACACCGCCGCCCGGACCCGTGCCCGTATCGCGACGATCCAGACCGAGGTCGATGGCATGCGGGGCGACATCGGCCTGCTCCAGTCCTGCTGGACCGGGACAGCGTCGGACTCCATGGCCGCCTGCGCGGCCGACTGGCACCTCACCCAGCTCCAGGTGCAGTCCAACCTCGACCAGATCAGCCTGGCCCTGGACAACGCCGCCGTCTGCTACGACGACGCCGAGACCTCCAACCGGAGCCGCTTCGCCACCTCGGCGCCGGCTCCCACGCCCGCACCCGCTCCGGCCACGGGCTCCGCGCCCTTGGGCGCCTGGTAGGAGCCGACGCCTGCGGAGCTGCGAGGACTCCGCCGCCTCACGGCCTCAGCGGCCGCACATCAAGGTCTGCCGACAGGGGCCTACCAGGCACGGACAAGCACCCGCCACGGAACGGACACGGCGGCGGGCCGCCCCTCACGTGCGTGAGAGACGGCCCGCCGCGGTTCCCGGGGCCGGCCGACGTCGCGGCCGGGCTACCGGGTGATGACTGGCTCGCAGGGAGTCACGTCGATCAGTACATGCCGCCCATGTCGCCGGCGCCGCCCTCGGCCGGAGCGGCCGGGGGCTCGGGCTTGTCGGCCACGACGGCCTCGGTGGTCAGGAACAGACCGGCGATGGAGCCGGCGTTCTGCAGGGCGGAGCGGGTCACCTTGACCGGGTCGGCGATGCCGGCGGCCAGCAGGTTGACGTACTCGCCGGTGGCGGCGTTGAGGCCCTCACCGGTGGGCAGGTTTCGCACGCGGTCACGACCACGCCGCCCTCAAGGCCGGCGTTGGCAGCGATCTGCTTGAGCGGGGCCTCCACGGCGACCTTGACGATCGCGGCACCGGTGGCCTCGTCGCCCTCGAGCTCGAGGGAGTCGAGCGCCTCTGCGGCCTGGAGCAGGGCGACGCCACCGCCGGCGACGATGCCCTCCTCGACGGCGGCCTTGGCGTTGCGCACGGCGTCCTCGATGCGGTGCTTGCGCTCCTTGAGCTCCACCTCGGTGGCGGCACCGGACTTGAGGACGGCCACGCCGCCGGCCAGCTAGCCAGACGCTCGGAGAGCTTCTCGCGGTCGTAGTCGGAGTCGGAGTTCTCGATCTCGAGGCGGATCTGGGCGACGCGGGCGTCAATGGCCTCCTTGTCGCCGGCGCCCTCGACCAGGGTGGTCTCGTCCTTGGTGACGACGACCTTGCGGGCCTGGCCCAGGTCCTCCAGGGTGGCGTTCTCGAGCTTGAGGCCGACGGTCTCGGAGATGACCGTACCGCCGGTGAGGATGGCCATGTCCTGCAGCATCGCCTTGCGGCGGTCACCGAAGCCGGGGGCCTTGACGGCCACGGACTTGAAGGTGCCGCGGATGCGGTTGACGACGAGGGTGGCCAGGGCCTCGGCCTCGACGTCCTCGGCGATGATGGCCAGCGGCTTGCCGGTCTGCATGACCTTCTCCAGCAGCGGGAGCAGGTCCTTGACGTTGGAGATCTTGGACTCGACCAGCAGGACGTAGGCGTCCTCCCAGGACGGCCTCCTGGCGGTCGGGGTCGGTGACGAAGTAGGGGGGAGATGAAGCCCTTGTCGAAGCGCATACCCTCGGTGACCTCGAGCTCGAGGCCGAAGGTGTTGGACTCCTCGACGGTGACGACGCCCTCGTGGCCGACCTTCTCCAGGGCCTCGGCGATGAAGGCACCGATCTGCTCGTCGGCGGCGGAGATGGAGGCGGTGGCCGCGATCTCCTCCTGGGTCTCGACCTCCTTGGCGTCGGCGAGCAGACGCTCGACGACGGCCGTGACGGCCTTCTCGATGCCACGGCGAATGGCGATCGGGTTGGCGCCGGCGGCGACGTTGCGCAGGCCCTCGCGCACCAGGGCCTGGGCCAGGACGGTGGCGGTGGTGGTGCCGTCACCCGCGACGTCGTCGGTCTTCTTGGCGACCTCCTTGACGAGCTCGGCACCGATCTTCTCGTAGGGCTCCTCGAGCTCGATCTCCTTGGCGATGGTCACGCCGTCGTTGGTGATCGTAGGAGCGCCCCACTTCTTGTCGAGCACGACGTTACGGCCCTTGGGGCCCAGGGTGACCTTGACGGTGTCGGCGAGGGTGTTGAGGCCGCGCTCCATGCCGCGGCGGGCCTCCTCGTCGAAGGCGATGATCTTGGACATTGAGTTTCCTCCACTGCGTGGTAGGGGCGGCCGGTTCGTGCCCGCGACGGACGGATCGGTCCCGGGCGTTCACGTCACGCCCGGCGCCGGTCCTCACGTTCCAGCCTGGATGAACTTGGTGCATTCAAGGATGCGTTGTCACTCGAGGTGCCCGAGTGCTAACCGCAATGCTGGCACTCTCAGCCCTTGAGTGCAAGGAGCTCAGTTCTCATCGGCACTGAATCCTCCGACGGCGAAGCAGGGAATGGCGCCGGGCCCGCGGGCGGTCCCGTCCCGGGGCGGCGATCCGGGTCATGAGGGCGGGTCGGAGGCCCGCGAGGCGGTGGCCAGCAGGATGAGCGCGCAGGTCCAGGCCAGGGGCGCGGGACCCGCCGGGGCGCCGTCGGCCACGACCTTCTCCGGCAGGGCTCCGGCGCCGGTGCGGTGCGCCTCGAGCCAGGACAGCAGCCGCGCCCCTTCCTCCTCCATCCCCAGTGACAGGGCCGACCAGGCCATGAGGGCGGTCTCCGGCGTCCAGGAGACACCGTCATCGCGCCAGCCGGACCCGGGGGCGAGCCCTCCGGCGGGGCGTCGCATGCGTGCGGCCGCCGTCTGCCGCACCGCGCGAGCCCCGGCCAGCGGTCGGGTGAAGGGCGGCAGGACCAGGGCGATGGCGGCGTCGACGTCGTCGCGCCGCAGGTGCCGGCCCCAGGTGGGGGCGAAGTTGCGCTCCATGGCGCTGCGCACTGCCGTCACCCGGTCGGCCAGCCCCTCCACGGGGGCGCCGAGGTGGACTCCGGCCCGGGTCAGCGACGTCGCCGCCTCGAGCCCCAGGAGCACCGGGGCGGCCGTGCCCAGGGTGAGGGCCGTCTCGGCGACCTCCCAGTAGTCGGGCGAGGCCGCGGGCAGGCGCGAGGGCGTGCCCGTGAGCCTCAGGAGCCGGGCGGTGGAGCACGCCAGGGGCGCACCGAGGCGGTCACGCAGCGTGGCGGCGGGCACGCCGTCGGCCAGGAGCCTGCCCGTGGCCCACAGGAACCATCCGGCGCCGTCGGTCTGGGCGGGGCGGTTGTCCGGTACCTGACCGCTGCTGGTGTAGCGGGCCTCGAAGCCGCCGTCAGACCCGCTGCCAGGAGGCCAGGTTGCCCAGGACGCCGAGGGCCTCGTCGGGCAGGTTCACCGCGCTGAGGGCGGCCGCCGCGAAGGCCGCGTCCCGGGGCCAGACGTAGCGCCAGATGCTTACGGGCGCCGCCACGACCGCGCCCGACGGGAAGACGTCCGCCCCCTGCGGGAGGGGGTCGCGGACCTCACTGCCCTCAGGGTCAGCAGGCCCGGTGGTCGCGAGAGCGGTGCTGGTGGCGGGAGCGGGGATGGGAGCCGGTGAGGTCGTCGGCCGGGTGGCAGGACCGACCGGGCCTGCCATGAGCTGCAGGACCGGTCAGGGCCAACAGGTCGGTCAGGGCGCCGTCGGCCAGGTCCGCCCACCTGCCTTCGGGAGGCGGGCCGCCTCGCGGCGGGCGAGCGCTTGACGGACCAGGGCATCCCGCCGTGAGGTGGTCAGGCCCCGGGGCTCGGGGACCTCGGGAAGGCGGGTGCCCGGGACGTAGGCGACCGTGTCGCCCGGGGCCAGGGGGTACAGGGCCCCTCCCCCGCCCACGACGAGACCGTTGCTCAGCAGGGTCGGGGTGCGGCGGCCACAGCTCATCAGGTGCGAGCCGCCCCAGAGGCCGCGGCGGTGGTGAGCGGGACCGCCGCGGCGAGATCAGGACCCGACGACGCCCGGGAAGCGCCAGTGGCCTCATGCCCCTTTTTACTGCGGCGTGGTCGTCACGCAGAATGACCGCGACCGGGGCACCCTGGGTGTTCTCCGGGGTGCCCTCCACCACGTTGCTGATCCCCAGGCGCTTGCCGGCCTCCTCGGCGGCGGGGCGGGCCTCCGGGGAGCTGAAGTAGACCGTCGACGTGGTCGGCTCCGCGTTCTCGTAGACCCCGGCGATGACTTCCACCGCGGTGAAGCCGCCGTTGGTGAGCTTTTCACTGGCCCCCTTAGCCCGAGCCAGTCGAGTGTACGTCCCATTGGACACCATGACCTTGGTGTTGAAGTCCACGTTGCCCGAGGCGCTGGCCGACGCGCTGGGCTTGGCCGAGGCGGCGGCGTCCTTCTTACCCTCGTCCTTCTTGCCGGCGGCCTGTCCGCCCTGGGCCGGTTGAGTGGAGGAGACCGCGTCCGACGAGCCGCTGAAGGTTTCCCAGATCCGCTTCCCGTTGATAATCAGCGTCACCGCGCCCCAGGCGAGCGCCGGGACAATGATGATGATCGCCAGCAGCGGCACCCAGCTGCGCCACCGGGGCACCTGGGCTCGATGCACGCCCACGGGAACCGGGCCGTCATCATCGCCGACGTCGAACTCGTCCTCGGGGTAGTCATAGTTGCTCACGCCCACAAGATACCGGTCCGCGCGTCATTCGTCGGGTATTGCTCACCACGTCCGGCTCACAAGGCCGTGATATCTGGTCCGGCAAGATCCTGCAGGTGCCGCTGGTGGGCCGTTAGGCTCGCAGCGTGACATCCGCCAAGCCCCTGTCCGAGATCATCGATCCCCTCCTGGGCGCGCGCCCTGGCCCCGTGGAGCCCACGGTCCATGAGATCGGGGAACGGCTGCGCCAGGAGGTGGCCTCCGGCGTCGGGTACCTCCCGGCGGGAGACCGATGTGCTGCGCGCCTTCACCTACCCGATGGACGACGTGCGCGTCCTCATCGTCGGCCAGGACCCCTACCCCACGGGCCACCCCATGGGGCTGAGCTTCTCGGTGGCGCCCGGAGTCAAGCCCCCGCGCAGCCTGGAGAACATCTTCCGTGAGCTGGTCAGTGACCTGGACGTGCCCCGGCCGACGTCGGGGGACCTGACGCCGTGGTGCCAGCAGGGCGTCATGCTGCTCAACCGGGTGCTCACCGTTCGCCCGGGGGCGCCGGCCTCCCACAAGGGCTGGGGCTGGGAGAAGGTGACGCAGCGGGCGATCGAGGCCCTGGTGGAGCGCGGCGGCCCGCTCGTGGCGATCCTGTGGGGGCGGCCGGCGCAGTCGCTGACCCCGATGCTGGGGCAGACGCCCATCATCGCCTCGCCGCACCCGTCGCCGCTGTCGGCCTCGCGCGGGTTCTTCGGCTCGCGCCCCTTCAGCCGCGCCAACGCGATCCTCACTGAGATGGGGGCCGCCCCCGTGGACTGGCGCCTGCCCTAAGCGTCGGGGGCCGGCGCCGTGCACCAGCCGACCAGGCCGGGCCGCTCGGAACACGGCCGGGCCCCATCTGGTAGACACGGCCCCATGTCCGCACGCCAGCCAGACCAGTCGGAACACTCCGCCCAGCCCGCTCACGCCGCCCTCGCCGACACCGCCTCCGGCTCGCAGCCCCAGGCACGCTCCCGGGCCCGCCACGCGGCCGGCCCGGCCACGATCGACCTGAACCAGATCGCCCGGTTCCTGCCGCGCACCGGCATCGGCACCGACGTGCACGCCTTCGCCGCCCCAGACTCGGGTACCCCCATGCACCTGGCCTGCCTGGGTGGCCCGGCGAGGTGGGCCTGGCCGGCCACTCCGACGGCGACGTCGTCGCCCACGCCTGCTGCGACGCCCTGTTCTCAGCCGCCGGCCTGGGCGACCTGGGCTCGAACTTCGGCACCGCCGAGCCCCGGTGGAAGGGCGCCTCCGGGACCACGCTCCTGAGCGAGGCCGCCCGCCGGGTGCGTGAGGCCGGCTTCGAGATCGGCAACATCGCCGTCCAGCTCGTGGGCGAGCGCCCCGCGTGGCCGCACGCTCCGCCGAGGCCTCCGGGCACTGTCCGAGGCCGCCTCCGCCCGGGTATCCTTCACCGCCACCACCACCGACCACCTGGGCTTCCTGGGCCGCACCGAGGGCCTGCTCGCCGTGGCCACCGCCCTGGTCTACCCGGTGCCCGACGCCGTGAACCGGGGCTGACGCGTCGTTGACGTGCGCACTCGCGCCGGCTCTGGAGCCCTCAGCCACGCGGACGGGGTGGCGTCCTACGCGCACCACGCGAGCAGCCGGCCAGGAACCCGAGCCCGGCCGTGAGCCTCGAGAAAAGGCCCTGCTCCCAGTGGACACCGGTGGCGGGCGGCCGGGTAGCCTGTGCCCGTGAGCACCACCCCACTGAGCCCCCTGGGTCCACAGGGCCCTGCCGCCTCCCCCACCCGCGCGGACGCAGCTCGACCCTGCGTCTGTACGACTCCGCCGCCCGCGCGATCGTGCCGCTGGCCCCCACGGCCACCCCGGCCTGGTGACGATCTACCTGTGTGGTGCCACCGTCCAGGGCTCGCCCCACATCGGCCACATGCGCAGCAGTATCGCCTTCGACGTCCTGCGCCGCTGGCTGGAGCGCGGCGGCCAGGAGGTCCGCCTCATCCGCAACGTCACGGACATCGACGACAAGATCCTCAGCAAGTCGGCCGCCGCCGAGCCTCCGGTGCCTGGTGGGCCTGGGCCCAGCGCTTCGAGCGGGAGTTCGACGCCGCCTACCGCGCCCTGGGCGTGGCCGCCCCACCTACGAGCCGCGCGCCACCGGCCACATCCCGAGATGGTCGACCTGGTCCAGCGTCTGCTGGACGCCGGCCACGCCTACGATCGGCGGGTCCGGCAGCGTCTACTACGACGTGCGCTCGCTGCCCGGCTACGGCTCGCTGACCAACCAGCGCCTGGAGGACCTGGCCACCACCGAGGACGAGTCCCAGCTGGATGACGACGTCGAGGCCGACAAGCGCGACCCGCGCGACTTCGCCCTGTGGAAGGCCGCCAAGCCCACCGAGCCGGCCGACGCCGCCTGGGGCGCCCCCTGGGGCCGGGGCCGGCCCGGCTGGCACCTGGAGTGCTCGGCCATGTCGCGCCGCTACCTGGGCGAGACCTTCGACATCCACGGCGGCGGCATCGACCTGCGCTTCCCGCACCACGAGAACGAGCAGGCCCAGTCCCACGGCGCAGGCTGGGGCTTCGCGCGCCACTGGGTCCACAACGCCTGGGTGACCATCAAGGGCGAGAAGATGAGCAAGTCGCTGGGCAACTCCCTGGTGGTGGCCGAGCTGCTCAAGCGCTACGACGCCGCCGTGCTGCGCCTGGCGCTGGGCACCGTCCACCACCGCTCCACCGTGGAGTTCTCCGAGGAGGCCCTGGCCGACGCCGCCGCCCTGTGGGAGCGCCTGTCCGGCGCGATCCTGCGGGCCTACGAGTTCTGCGACGACGGAGGCACCAACCCCGTCGAAGCCCCCGCCGAGCAGGTGCGCGCCCGTGCCCTGCCTGCCGAGTTCACGGCCGCCATGGATGAGGACCTCAACCTGGCCGGCGCCATGGCGGTCGTCCATGCCACCCTCAAGGCCCTCAACGTGGCACTGTCCCGCATTGATACGGTCGACAAAGAGGTTCTCAGGGGGGAGGTCAAGCCTCTCGGAGAGACTCACGTGACTGCCAGCGAGAGTCTCGGAGAAACCGTCATCGGTCTCGTCCTGGACCTGCGCGCCCAGCTCGACGTCCTGGGCCTGGACCCGCTGGCCGAGCCCTGGCGCGCCCGGGTGCTCGACGGCGTCGGCTCCTCCCAGGGCGGCGCCGCCATGGAGGCCCTCGACCGGCTCGTCCGCCATGACCTTGATGAGCGGGCCGAGGCCCGCGCCGCCAAGGACTGGTCGCGCGCCGACGCCCTGCGCGACAAGCTGGCCGGGGCCGGCGTCGTCGTCGAGGACTCGCCCTCGGGCGCCCGCTGGCACCTGGCCTGAGCGGCCCACCCACCATCCACTACTGAGCAACTCGCACCGTCACGAACAGGAGGCCGGATGCCCGGCAACGAGCAGTACCCCGGCGCCAAGCGCCGCCCCGGCTCGAAGAAGGGCCCCACGAAGGGCTCCGGCGGCCAGCGCCGCAAGGGCCTGGAGGGCAGGGCCCCACCCCGCGCGCGGAGAACCGCGTCGGCCACCCCAAGGCCCGGGCGAAGGCCCGCGCCGAGGCCCGGGCCGCCCAGCCCACCCGGGCCAAGCAGCTGGAGAAGATCAAGCGCCGCTTCGACGTGCCCGAGGGCCACGAGATCCTGTGCGGGCGCAATGCCGTGGCCGAGGCCGCCTACGCCTCGGTGCCCATCACCCGGGTCTTCATGGCGGTCTCCGCCCAGTCCGACGAACGCCTGGGCGCCGTGGTGCCGCCGCGCCGCCCTGCTGGGCGCCCCGGTGCTGGAGACCACCAGGCTGGACCTGGACGCCCTGACCGACTCCGCCGCCCACCAGGGCGTGGCCATCGAGGTGCCCGCCTACGAGTACACCACCGCCCGCGACCTGCTGGAGCGCGCCAGAGCCCTGGGCCGCACACCGCTGCTCGTGGCCCTGGACCAGGTGACCGACCCCCACAACCTCGGCGCGGTCCTGCGCAGCGCCGGGGCCTTCAGGGGCCGACGGCGTCATCATCCCCGAGCGCCGCTCGGTGGGCGTCAACGCCACCGTGTGGAAGGTGTCGGCCGGCGCTGCCGCCCGGGTACGCGTGGCCCGGGAGACGAACCTCGTGCGCGCCCTGGAGCAGCTGAAGAAGGAGGGCTGCTTCGTCGTCGGCCTGGACGGCTCGGGCAGCACCGCCGTCGAGGACCTCACCCTGGCCGACTCGCCCCTGGTGCTGGTGACCGGCGCGGAGGGCGCGGGCCTGTCCCGCCTGGTGCGAGAGACCTGCGACGTGCTGGCCTCGGTGCCGATCAGCCGCAGCGTGGAGTCCCTCAACGCGGCCGTGGCCACGGGCATCAGCCTCTACGAGGTCGACCGCCTGCGGCGCCGGGCCGCCGCCAGCGGCAGCTGATCCGCACCTCTGCTCAGGGCCGGCCGGCCCCGGCGGAGCCTGCTGACCCGGCAGAGCCGGCCGATCCGGCCACCCCGGTCGAAAGCACCCGGTTTACACTTCCCCATGACGGCCCCGTTGCTGACACAATGGGCCGCATCCGATCCACAGGAGGTCCCCATGGCCCAGGACGCTTCACAGCGCTGGAACCGCACCGACGGCGTGCTCATCGCGCCGGGCACGACGCCGGAGGCGGTCGCCGACGCCTTTGCCTCGCGCGGGGTGGTCGTGCGCCTGGAGTGGTTCCCGGCCACCACCCACCTGCTCAGCCTGACCCTCATGACCGACGTCGAGGGCCGGGTCGCGGTGACGCCGCCCTCGCGCGGGGGCGTTGTGCCCGGTCCGCGCGTCAGTGAGCTCGTGGAGTCCCTGGCCCGGGAGTTCACGGCCGACGTCGCCGTGGGGCCGGCGACCTTCAACGCCCTGCCCGATGACGTCGAGCTGCCCACGATCTCCCACCACGGCTCGGCCAGCGCCCGCACCGTGGTGATCTCCCCGATGAGCGCCTACATGGTGCCGCTGCAGGCCACCCTGCTGGAGCGGCCCGCTGGCGGTGGCCTCGACGCCGAGCCTGGACCGCCGCATCGTCATGTACTCCGGTGAGGGGCACGGAGCTGGGCACCTTCGGCTGGGACGAGAGTCCCTGCCGGCCCTGGTGCTGACCTCCGACTCGAGGACATGTCCATCCGCGCCATCCCACCGGGGACCCCGAGGACGACGCCGTCTTCTCCTGGGGGCATGACGTCGCGCTACGTGTGGGGCGGGGTCAAGGAGCCCGGCCCGGCCCTGAGGGTCCCTGGTGGACGAGCTCCTGGCGGACCTGACCGACGCGTCGGGGATCGTCGACGCCGTCCCGGGCGCGGACCTGGAGGCCGCGACCGCCGCCATCGTCCAGCCCGGCATCGACGGTTTCGCCGCGATGCTTCAGGCCCTGGGCCTGCCCGACTGGGTGCTGGAGGTCCTCACCGGCCGCCTGGCGCCGGTGGAGGTTCCCGGCGTCGTCGTGCACGAGCCGCGCGGGCTGTCCAACGCCGTGGGCCGCAGCGTGGGCCTGCTGCTGGCCGACCCCTCCACCCCGGGCTCGGCCTTCTGGCAGGGGCTACGTGCGCACGGTGACGGACAAGCCGTGGGCGGTGCGGGGCGCCGCGCTGCTCGAGGCGGGCCTGGGCGGGGCGCTCGTGGGGGCCGCCGTGCGCCGTCGCCGCTCGACCGGGGCAGCATCCCGGGCGGGGATGGCGGCCGTGGGGGCCTTCCTGCTGGTGGACGCCATCACCGAGGTCTCGCTGGCCTCCTGGACGCGCCACCGCGAGCTGCGCCGCCGAGCCGACGAGGAGATGGCTCTGGTCGCCGAGGAGCTCGGCGCCTAGAAGCGTCACGCCGCAGAGCGGGCCGGTCAGCCAAGCCCCTCGAGGTAGGCCCTCAGCACCTTGCGGGCGTCCACGGGTGCCGCCTTGGCCGCCTGGTACATGAGCAGGGCGTCCACCAGCCCCACCAGGTCGGAAGCGTGAACAGAGGCCTGGTCGACATCCGCGGCAACGAGTATCCGCTCGGCCAGACTCGTCAGAGGCCGCCTGACCGGCGCTTCTGCCGTGAGCAGCTCCCGGAGCTCGACGTCGTCGCGCAGCTCGAACAGCAAAGCCCCACGCGCGGCCTGGGCGTCCGCACGCCGCGCCATGTGCTCCAGGATGCCGACGACGATCTCGGCGGCCTCCTGCCGGCTGACGGACGCGGGGACCTCAAGGTCGTTGATGTCAGCCTGTGAGCCCTCGGAGAGGCGGTTGACCACGAGCGCCAGCAGATCACGGCGAGTCCGGGCGTAGTAGGAGGTCGACCCGCGGGGCAGTCCCGCCTCCGTGTCGACCTGCAGATGAGTGAGGGCATGCACCCCGTCACGGGCGATGAGCCTGACCCGAGCGTCACCAATGTGCTCCCTGCGCCCCATCGTACCTGCTCCTTGCCTTCCAACCACGTGGATCTCTATGATCATAGAACACTCTATGATCATAGAGATCCACGTGACGGCCAGACCGGACCATGAGGAGGCGACCGCAGTGAAGGTGGCAGTTGTCGGAGCGGATGACTCAGGAAAAGCCATCAAGCGAGCCCTGCAGGAGGCCGGGGCGCAGGTGACACTGCACTCGCGCCGTACCGGCTTCGACGTCCTGCACGACGACGGGGCTGCCGCACTGTCCGGCGCGGACGTCATTGTGGAGGCCACCGGACGGTTCACCACCAGCAAGAGGGTCGCCACCGAGTTCTTCACACGCTCGACCCGCGCCGTATCGGCGGCCGCGAACACCCTGGGCGCCAGGCACGTCCTGCTGTCGATCGTCAACTGCGACCTTCCGGAGGTGCAGGGCTACGGTTACTTCGCGGGCAAGTGCGCGCAGGGCGGCTTGCTCGCGAGTCGAGCGAAGCGCATGTCACTGGTTCGCTCGACCCAGTGGTTCGAGTTCGCCGGGCAGAACATGGAGCGCATGCGCTACGGCCCTGTCTCACTCGTTCCCTCAATGAGGATGCGGCCGGTCAGCCTCGATTCCGTCGCCGAGACGGTGGCCCGAGCAGCCCTGAGTGAGACCGACGGCCAGACCTACCAGGTCGCAGGACCGGAGGTCATGACGCTGTGGGAGATGACCGCACAGCTGCCGAGCCTCACGGCGAGGCCGGTTCCCCTGGTGGTTCCCCCCGGGTGGGGACTCGCCTTCCGTCGCGGCGCACTGGTTCCCGGCGACGACGTCCCTGCAACGGGTCCCACCTACGCGCAGTGGCTGACAAGAACGGCGCCGCCTCTAGCCGACAGGATCGACGGTGGAGGCAGGCTACTCACCCCGGCGGGCCTCGACGTGACTGCGCACCGTTGAGCTATTGCCCGGAGGATGGAGGCCCGGTAGATCACCGCACCATCTGGGCGGGGTGGCGGCCGTAGGGGCCTTCCTGCTGGTGGACGCCATCACCGAGGTCTCGCTGGCATCCTGGACCATCGCGAGCTGCGTCGCCACGCCGACGAGGAGATGGCCCTGGTCGCCGAGGAGCTCGGCGCCTGAGAGCCTGCCACCGGGGACATTTCTAGACGGCCGAGGACATTTCACACGTCGAGTCGCAGGTGCACGCCGGCAGCTGCGCTACGCGGCTCCCAGACTGTTCAGCGAACCAGAAAAACAATGCAATAGGGGATAATCGCACAAGGCGCCGATGCCAAGAAAAAACAGCGAATATGACCCTTCATGGTGGTGAGGTCGTTCCGCTCGGAGGGCGAGAGCCCCTCGAGCCTCTGGAATGTCAACGATCCCGGGTTGTTCTTGAAATGGGAGGCCTGGTAGAACACCGGCACCATCTGGCCGGGATGCACGATGAAATCCAGCCGCGGCTTTTGAAAGTGATGAATGCAGCGTGAGGATATCACGCACGACCGACACCGCCCCGGGCGGCACCGCGACCCTCACGGACTGACCTTCGCGACAGGCGCACTGCCCAGTCGTTGATCGAGAAGGACACAGGTATTGCCCGCAGATGAAGGCGACGGACGGGTCAGTACAGGTCGATGAAGGCGCTGCTCTCCGGCGTCGCCCCGGGCAGGGCCTGGAATGCGGGCACGTCCTCGCTCATGTCCCCTTCACGGCCCTTCTCATCGCCTCCGCTGATCGAGATCAGACTATCAACCGGGCGGACACCACCGGTGCCGACGACGCCGTCGCACCGAACAGTCTGCGGCGCGCCCTACTCCCCCTTGAACTTCATGCCGGCGGTGAAGCCGAAGGGGTTGGCGGCGTAGTCGGCCAGGGTCTGCTCGTCGCGGGCGGCGAACTCGGCATCGTCCTCGGGCAGCGGCTCCTCGACGTCGTCGATGGCGATCGCCTCCATCTCCTGGGTGTCCCCGACTCCGAGGTAGGCGCGCTCATCACGGTGCTGGGGCAGCACCGTGGCCACGTAGTCGTCCACCGCCTCCTGGGTGGTGACGTAGCGGTCCTGGGCCTCGGACATGTACCAGCGGTGCTCGAGGATCTCGTGGAAGATCTCCGCGGGCTCGAGCTTGCGACGCATCTCGACGGGGACCGAGTGAATGGTGGGCTCGAAGACCTCCGCCAGCCAGGCGTGGGCCACGAGCTCGATGGGGTCGTCGCTGCGCCCGGACATGGCCCGGTAGGCCTCCAGGTCGTTGAGCATGCGCTGGCCCTGGCGCTCCTGGACGTCCAGGCCGGTCAGCCTCATCACCTGCCGGTGGTAGTGGCCGGCGTCGACGACCTTGGGCTGGATGGTGATGTGGTTGCCCTGAGAGTCCGTGTCCATGGTCAGCTCGGCGACGTCGTAGCCCAGCTCGTTGAGCTTCTGGACCCGGCGGCGCAGGCGCCAGCGCTCGTCCAGGGAGAAGGACTCCTCCGCGGTGAGGACGTCCCACAACTCGGTGTACCGGCTGACGATCCGGTCCCCCACCTCGATGGTGTCCACGCTCGGCTCCAGCAGCGCACCGGCCTGCAGGTCCATGAGGCTCGCCGATGATGTTGGTGCGGGCGATATCGATGTCGTAGAGGCGCTTGCCGTCGGTGAGCCCCTCGGGGTAGAGCTCGCCGGTCTCGGCGTCCACGAGGTAGGCGGCGAAGGCCCCGGCGTCGCGGCGGAAGAGCGTGTTGGACAGTGACACGTCCCCCAGTAGAAGCCCAGCAGGTGCAGGCGCACCAGCAGCACGGCGAGCGCGTCGATGAGACGCGTGGCGGTCTCCGGGGCGCATGTACTGGCTGAACAGGGCCCGGTAGGGCAGGGAGTAGGGACAGGTGCTCGGTGATGAGCACCGAGTTGAGCTCCTCGCCGCTGACGCTGCGCCGGCCGGTGATGACCGCCGTCGGCTGCACGCAGGGCGCCCTCCCAGCCGGACCAGGTCGCGCAGGAGCTCGTACTCGCGGTACGCCACGGACTCGCCGATCTCCTTGACGGCGATGACGCGCTCGGAGAGGTTGACGAAGCGCACGATGTGGCGGGACAGACCACGGGGCAGCGCGGCGAGGGACCTCGGTGGGCCACTCCTCCAGGGCCGTCTCCCAGGGAGGTCGAGCAGCGCCGGGTCAATCGTCGCTGCCGTGATCTTCATGGACTGGGGCATGTCTTTATTCTTTCAGGCCAGGGGCCCTCTTCGCCTTTCAAAGTGTGAGTAGCGGCCCACACCTTCAAAGCCGTCGAGAACGATCCGGTTCTCACCGCGCGGCAGACGTTCGCGGTCCAGTATTCCCACGACGCGCGCCGCCCTCGGCCCGCCAGATCACCCGGCCGGCACGACTCGGTCCCGCCTCGGTGAGCGCGACGACGGCGCCGCTCCCGGGCAGGGGAACGGCGCCGTCGCACTCAGCATCCTCAGGCGGGCAGGCGCTTGCCTGTGGAGGCGGAGAAGATGTCTCCTGACCGGGGCGGATCCGCACGTAGACGGTCTCGCCCGGCTCGGGGCGGTGCGCGGAGGCACGCGCACGATGATCTGGCTGAGTCCTCACCGGGATCCGAGCTTGGCCTCGGACTCCTCAGCACCCACGAGCTCGCCGTAGATGTAGGCGTCGGAGCCCAGCTCCTCGACGAAGGACAGGCGCACCGGGATGGAGTGCTCATCCTGGGCGGAGACGACGTCGAGCGACTCGGGCCGGAACCCGATGGTCACCTTGCCGCCGTCCTCGGGGGTGATGGCGTCCAGGGTCGCCTTGGACAGCTGGATCTTGGCGGCACCGACGGTGGCGACGTCGCCCTTGACCGTGAACTGCCCCAGGTTCATGGCCGGCGAGCCAATGAAGCCGGCGACGAACTCGTTGGCGGGGTGGTCGTACATCTCGCGCGGGGTACCGACCTGCTGGAGCACGCCGTCCTTGAGGACCGCGATGCGGTCACCCATGGTGAGGGCCTCGGTCTGGTCGTGGGTGACGTAGACCGTGGTGACGCCCAGCGAGCGCTGGAGCGAGGCGATCTGGGTGCGGGTCTGGACACGGAGCTTGGCGTCCAGGTTGGACAGCGGCTCGTCCATGAGGAAGACCTGGGCTTGCGCACGATGGCGCGCCCATGGCACACGCTGACGCTGACCACCGGAGAGCGCCTTGGGCTTACGGTCCAGGTACTCGGTCAGGCCCAGGATCTTGGCGGCCTCACGCACGCGCTTGTCGATCTCGGCCTTGGGGGTGCCCGCGATCTTCAGGGCGAAGCCCATGTTGTCGTGGACGGTCATGTGCGGGTAGAGCGCGTAGTTCTGGAAGACCATGGCAATGTCACGGTCCTTGGGCTGAACGTCGGTGACGTCGCGGTCACCAATAAGGATGCGACCGGCGTTGACGTCCTCCAGACCAGCGAGCATGCGCAGGGAGGTGGACTTACCGCAGCCGGAGGGGCCAACGAGGACGAGGAACTCGCCATCGGCGATCTCGAGGTTGAGAGCGTCCACACTGGGGCGGTCATTGCCCGGGTAAATTCGCGTGGCGTTCTCGAAAGTAACAGTTGCCATGGGTGGTGCTTCCCTTCACCGGCAGGTACGTGCCGGACGATCCGTCGTGAAAGGTGCCGATGCGTGTCCGCATTGACACGTGCCCCGGTCAGCCATTCGACCGTGGACGGGCTCATCTTGGCACAGGTTTCCCGCTTTGACCAGCGATTCACAGCGAACTTCCAGCGTGATCCTCTCTGGCAGTGCCGGCCCAGGGCCATGCTTGTTCGGTGTAGACCTCCCCATCCCCGCCGTCGACGACACGCTCCTCCGCTACTGAGAATGCGGCTCCAGTACTGGGTTTTCTCCCGCGACATGGCCCACAGTCGGGCGAAGAGCCCCACAGAACCGGAGCACCCGCAAGCCGATACGGCCCGGTACTGTGGGGGCCATGACGCAGAACTTCGACGCGCACCCGGGCGAACCGGTCACCCTGAACAAATTGCGCGCAGGCACCCTGGTGGGGGCTACCGGCTCTGCGTCGCCTGGGCGCCGGAGGAATGGGCGTGGTGTGGGAGGCCACCGACGAGGGCGGCCGCCGCGTGGCCATGAAGATTCTTCACCCCCAGATCGCCGCGGACCCCACGGCCCGGCGTCGTCTGGACCGTGAGGCCAGCGTCCTGGCCCGGGTGAGGGACACCCGGGTGGCCCGCATCCTGGACATTGAGACCGGGGACGGCTCTCTGGGCATCACCTTCGTCATCACAGAGCTCGTTGAGGGTCCCACCCTCCAGCACGAGGTGGAGCACGAGGGCGTCTACGACCTGACCACCGACGCCCGGGACCTCGCCGACCTGGCTCACGGCCTGGTCGACTCGCTGCGCGCGGTTCACTCCGCCGGGGTCATCCACCGCGACCTCAAGCCCTCCAACGTCATGCTCGGCGCGCAGGGACCGGTTCTCATCGACTTCGGCATCGCCCAGGTGGCCGACGACGTCCGACTCACCCAGACCGGTCAGGTCACGGGCACGCCGGGCTTCATCCCTCCGGAGATGCTCGATGGCGGGGAGCCGACCGCCGAAGTCGACTGGTACGCCTGCGCGGGCGTGCTTCTGTTCACCGTCACCGGACTGGCACCCTTCGGTTCGGGGGCCTGGCAGGTGGTCTTCCGGCGCGTCTACGCGGGCACCCCGGAGCTGGGGAACCTGGAGCAGGAGAATCCGGCGCTGGCGCGCGCCTTCACGGCGGCACTGGCCCCGGAGCTGGAGAATCGCCTGGGCCCGGACGGCCTGTTGGAGGTGCTCGATGAGATCGCCGAGGGCGGCACCGGCCAGGAGGCCGTCAACCGGCTTCTGGGGCCGGAGGAGACTGATACCGGTCCCGAGGAGTCGGAGACGAGCACCAGCACCTTCGTCCCGGGCTACGGCGTCACGCCGGGCTACGGGTCTTCGTCGGGGTATGGCTCGGTTCAAGGGGCCCCTGCGACGCTCTGCAGCGCGGCTCGGCCTCCCCGGCCGCCTACGGCAGCCCCGTCTCCGCACCCTCCGGCGCCGAGGGCGGGTACGGCTACAGCGCCCCGTCGGCGTCATCTGCCGCATCGGTTCAGCCCCCGCCCGCCATTCCACCTCGGTCGTGGTACCACAACGGTCCCTCAATGCCGATGGGATCGGCGCAGTCGATGCAGTACGGCGTCGGGGGCCCCGCCCCCGTAGCGCCGTCAGGGGCCTATCCTCGCCCCGCACCGTCCGGGCAGGTGCCGATGTTCCCCTATTCAGGAAGCCAGCCGACAGCTTTTCTCCAACCGGCTACGCCCAACCTGCTGCCCCCTGGCGGCGATGCCGACGGCCGGTGCGATGGCGGGCCCCATGGCGACCAGCACCCAACCGGCACGGATTCATCAGTTCAGCGATTCTGCCCGAGCAGGTGACCTGCCCGAGTGGGCACGTGAGCCGGAGCGCCACCCGAAGGTGATGATGGCCCTGTGGTTCGCACTGTCCACCGCGGGATTCTCAAGACCGGGGTGGTTGGCGATCATTGCGGTGATTCTGACCGTGGTTGCCGGAACTGTGGGCCGAGCTCAGGATGCTCGACGCTGGAACCGGCTCCAGCGCGGCGCCGCCTCATCGGCTGACACCTCTCGCATGTGGGCAGCGACCCCATGGTATTTGTTGCGCTCGATGCTGTCTGTGGGCTTCGCTTTTTCTTCTGGCACTGGGAACCGCCGCCATCATCTTAGTCGTTTTCCAGAGGTCTGGAATAATGGAGACAGTTCCCCGGTTTTCGGTTCAATGTTTTTCCTCACCCGTTTCGTCATCTTCTTCCTGATCGAGGTCTCCGTCTACCTTTTCGTCCTGTGGATGGCCCCGTGGGGCGCCGCAACCCGAAGAGGTGGCGCCCACATCGTCAACATGATCGCTCCCAGTGATCGCAGCAGAAAACGTATAGTGGTGGGACTGATCACCCTCGGAGTCATTCTGCTTCTGATGAGTCTCGCCGGGGCGATGCCGACTCCCAGAATGACACCATTCGTTGGAAACTAAGAATCCCGCCCGAGCGCATCTCCGCCACCTCTACACCACCACGGCAAGTCCCAGGCGCCGAGCCGGCCACTGGACCAGACCGCTCCGAAGTCTCAGCCCTCTGACGCTCCCGCTTCTCTCTCCTTGTGATACGCAGCGGCCTTGGTCGCCATCCACTCCGGGTCCCGCGGAAGCTGATCCAGCTCAAACACAGCATCCCCATCAGTCGGCGGAACGTTCTTAAATTAATCTCCCCGCATAACACCACTAGAATCCGTCCAGGTTGCATCAAATGCAACAGGAGCTCTGTCGCTGCGCGTGAGCTCAGGCCCCGATCTTCATCCAGTCGGGGATCGCCCCGAGGTCGCGGGAGAAGACCTTCAGCTCCTTGACGCAGTCCTCCGCCGTGCACGGCGGGTCGAGGACCGGCTCACGGTCGTAGTCGAAGTCAGAGACGAGCTTGTAGCCCTCGCCGCGCTTCATGGACAGTGCCGCCCATGTCCAGGTCCCGCCACGGGGGTGAGCCATGAACACCCGCAGACGGACGGCCTCGCGGACCAGCTCAATCTGATTCCGTCCGAATTCTGCCTGGCCACCGAACCGGGCACCCGGCCGACGACGACCGATGCGTCACAATCAGCCACCGGCAGACACCGGACGTGGTTTCCCACATGATCGTCGGGCAGAATGGCACTGATACAACCATGATTCGTTGACGGTTCAGCCACCTCGTTGTCCGCTCGCACCCGCACCACAAGGAGCACCGCGTGTCCACTAACCAGCCCCTGCCCGACCAAGGCCCAGCGCCGCGAGGCCGCACGCCTCAAGGCCAAGGAGCTGCGAGAGGCCGAGGAGCGCCGTGCGCGCCGCAATACGATTGCCCGCCACTGGCTTCATCGGGTGGAGGCGTCGCGCCTGGGCGGCG
>BNJU01004008.1_pt1 | contig 97915 bp, 122 predicted proteins | sample 8539281 | NCBI WGS metagenome assembly BNJU01 (sample SAMD00202456, study PRJDB9452) | human saliva metagenome | isolation source: human saliva | place: Japan | reverse complement strand
GTGGGGTAAGTATAGTTCCGTAAGATGGTTATAAATCAAAATAAATAAGTATTTAATACTTGAGGATTACGAACAACTTACCTTTTGCTTCTGCTTTAATAGAGTTAGCATATGTAATATCAATTGAAAAATTACTAATAGTAAGTATTTAACAATACAATCAATTTTTCTGAAATGAAGATATTATTACAAAAGGGGGCGTAACATGTACAAATTTGAAAGCAAAAAGAATATAAAAAATTTGAAGATATAAAATATGTCAGAAAAGATGGAAGAGGTACTGGAGTGCAAGAGAACTTGCTGATGTACTTGATTATTCTCAATGGAGAAATTTTCAAAGGTCATTGATAGAGCGATGATTGCTTGTGAAAATAGCGGTCATGAAATAACATACGATTTTGCTGAGGTCAGCAAAATCGTGGAGCTAGGAGCTACAAGGAAGTCTATTAAAAGATTGTGAGCTTACGAGATATGCTTGCTATTTGATTGTGCAAAATGGTGATCCGAGAAAAGAGGTTATTGCACTTGGACAAACATATTTTGCCATACAAACATATCGCCAAGAAATAGCAGATCATTTTAATCAGCTTGATGAAGACAGAAGAAGGCTTGTTGTTCGTGGAGATATTAAACAATGGAATCAGCTTCTGGTGGAAACAGCACATGATGCAGGGTTATCATGAAATGAAGAATTTTGCTATATTTCAGAATGCAGGGTACATGGGATTGTATGGTGGGTTAGATGTAGAAGATATACATGATAGAAAAGGCTTAACCGCAAGACAAAAATTCTGGATTATATGGGAGTACTGAACTGTTGCCAATTTATTTAGAATTTCACAAACAGAAGAAAAACTAAGAAAAGATAAAATTGAAGGGGCAGAATCAGCAACAAAGTTCACTATTCAGTGGGAAAAAGTTAAGTGCCATTGAAAAATAGGAGGCACTATGCCTGAAGATTTACCTGTTCCGGAAAAAGTATTCAATAGATAGAAAAAGAACAAATGAAAACGTCTAAAGATAAAGCTAAAAAGGGAAAAATTGATGCTGGATGAATAATGTATACTGGTAGAAAATCACTATTATCATGGGGCTGTCTCAAAATGATTAAAAATTTTGAGTTCAGTTTCTATAGTTATAACAAAAATCAAAAATATTATTTAGATGCAACCCATTTTCTAAAAAGCAATACTCTTGGAGATTTTACCCTATATCCGACAGAGATAATCATGTCAAGATTGTAGTAATTAAAAGTTCTTTCGATAGACCTGTCACCTTCATTTTGAACTTGTGCAAATTTTGCACAAGTTGAGCTTTCTTCAATTCATTTTCTTTAAATATATTTTTGATATGTCTCTGTATTACAGAACGGTCTCTATCAAAAGCTTTGCCATTTCTTCTACTTTTAACCACACAGTTTCCTTGTCAGGAGCTACTTCCACCGGAAGTTCCAGTTCACTATCTTTATAAAGAATAACTTCATTATTCATAAAATCTTTCCCCCTAATTCTATAATTTAGTTCTTCTCATGTATACACTAATTATAAAAAATTTGATTTATTTTCTATTAGTAAATAAAAGATTAGCACAAAGTATAAAAATGCAACGAACAAAACAATGATAATTATTCTCTTTATATCAATAGTAAAGTTATCATAAATCTCCAGCGATTTAAAAATTGAAAAATGTCATTTTTCTGATAAAATTAAAAGTATATTCTAGTAACACCAACAAAAAAACCTAGGAGGTTCTAAAATGTCATCAACAAAAACACATGTAGGAAAGTATGAATTTGAAAATTGTCTTATGAATGCCGCAGGAGTGTGCTGCTACGACCGTAATGAGCTGGAGAAAATGATTCACTCTGAAGCGGGAACTTTTGTAACGAAAAGTGCCACATTAAATCCCAGAGAAGGTAATCCGCAGCCACGTTATTACGACACTGAGCTTGGATGCATAAACTCTATGGGACTTCCAAATCTTGGAATTGACTACTATCTTGAATATCTTCTGGAACTGCAGGAAAGACTTCCTGAACGTACATTCTTTCTGTCGATGACAGGACTGTCTTCCGAAGAAATTCATATATTAATGAAAAAAGTCCTTGATAGCGGATTTAAAGGTCCGACAGAACTGAACCTGTCCTGCCCGAATGTGCCTGGAAAACCTCAGCTGGCATATGATCTGCAAACTACTGAACAGATTCTCTCGGAAGTGTTTGAATATTTTGACAGACCACTAGGAATAAAGTTGCCACCATATTTTGATATTGTACATTTTGATCAGGCGGCCACTGTTTTCAATAAATTTCCTCTTACATTTGTAAACTGTGTAAACAGTATTGGAAATGGACTTGTAATTAACGATGAGAGTGTCGTAATTAAGCCTAAAAACGGTTTTGGAGGAATCGGAGGGCAATATATAAAGCCTACTGCATTGGCAAACGTACACGCCTTCTATCAGCGTTTAAATCCATCTATACAGATTATCGGTACAGGAGGAGTTCTTACAGGCCGTGATGCATTTGAACATATTCTATGTGGAGCGAGCATGATTCAGATTGGAACTTCGCTTGAAAAGGAAGGAACTCAAGTATTTTCCAGAGTTACACGTGAGCTTAAGGAAATAATGGATGAAAAAGGTTATAGACATTGGAAGATTTTAAAGGAAAACTGAAATATCTGTAATTAAATACGTACAATTACAAAATGGACTATTAAATATTTATAACTGAACAATATTTCTAATTAGTTTTATCTGCTGTGAACACCTTTATGAAAATCACAGCTTATATAGGAGAAAAATATGAATGAAATAGAAAAACTTCAGGAAATAATTGACAACAGTAATAAAATTGTATTTTTGGCGGGGCAGGGGTATCTACGGAATCTGGAATTCCTGACTTCAGAAGTGCCGATGGGCTGTACAGCATTAAACTTGACAGGCATTTCTCACCGGAAGAACTTGTTTCCCATACAATGTATCTTAAATATCCTGAAGAATTTTTATGGTTTTACAAAAACACCTGATTTATCCTGATGCAGAGCCAAATCCTGCCCACTACTATCTGGCAGAACTTGAAAAAGAAGGGAAAAGCTGACTGCTGTAATCACCAGAATATTGACAGCCTTCATGAAATGGCCGGAAGCAGGAAGGTACTTAAACTACATGGTTCCGTTGCCAAGAATACATGTATGTCATGTGGTAAAAAGTATGACCTTAAAGAGTTTTTAAAACTTTGTAATCCTGTTCCACACTGTCCTGAATGCGATGGAATTATTAAACCTGATGTTACACTGTATGAAGAAAAGCCTTGATATGACAATTTTTGAGGAAGCCATTTATCATCGGCACAGGCAGATACCCTTATTATTGGTGGAACTTCCCTCATTGTATATCCTGCAGCTTCACTGATTCAGTATTTCAGAGGTAAAAATCTTATACTTATTAATAAATCAGTTACATCTCAGGACAATTATGCAAACCTTGTTATTCATGACAGTATTGGAAAAAGTATTCGGTGAGCTGGAAATAAATGTTTGTGGGAAAAAGATTATAAAATGATAATTAGAAAGTAATAAAAACTAAATAACACAATAAAATTTTCCAGAAATGAAAGGAGTTGAATAATGGTACAGGTACTATTTGTCTGTCTTGAAATATATGCCGTTCACCAATGGCTGAAGCTGTTTTTCAGAAAAATGGTCGATGCTGAAGGATTAAATCAGCAGATTTATATTGATTCAGCCGCCACAAGTTCCTGGGAACACGGAAATCCTGTCCACAGAGGTACAAGGAACGTCTTGCATGGAAGGTATAAGCACTGTTGGAATGTATTCCCGTATTTTTAAATGATGATGACTCTGTCAGCAGACTATATTATAGGAATGGATGAAAGCAATATTGAAAATATTGAGAAATTTCTCCGTAACAGACATTCCAGGAAGGGTAAAACCGTCTTCTTGAATATGCGGGGAGGACAGGGATATTCTTGATCCGTGGTATACTGATGATTTTGATACTACTTACAACGATGTGGTCAAAGGCTGTCAAAGCCTGCTGGAATTCATAAAGAAATATGATTTTAATATGTAGTAAAAATACTACCTTTTCTGCAAATCTTTTGATTCTGCTGAGATGATAGTATTTTCTCATATATCATCCTTACTCCCTTTACTTCCTTATTGGGCAACCGTAAGGAATAAAAATTTCTTTCTATTTTTCCCTTTCAATAGTCAGATAACCACTAAATAAAAAGAAGTCCCATATCTCTGCGATGATCTAATAGAGATGATAAATCTGAATTTCCTGAAATTACTTCCCTCCAGCTTTTCTTTCTCCATTAAACAATGTTTCCAGAGATTTATTCAGTTCTGAATTTGCATCCGTCAAAATTTTTCTTAATTAAAAATTTTCCGAAGTTCCCTACCAGTATGCTTCCAGTTCCTTATTCTGTAAAAATTTTAAAATACTCCATGGATTATATATTTCTGAATTTCCAAATTTATAGCCATCATACCATAATTTTTACTTCCGGAATTTCGTATGCCATATCAAAAACTTTCAAGTGCTCTCAACTTCACTATGGGTAAATCCAAAATAATCTGAATATTGCTTTATCTAAAATAGAATAAATACTCAAATTTATTGAGAGCAGAAAATATACCTGCCTCTAATAACTCTGATAATTCCTGTCATTACACCCATTTTAAATATGGATTTGTTTTTAATGCTTCTCCATAAAACATCTTAAAAAGTAACAGCTTCATCATAATAGTGATATTCATATGCCGTAATCAGAGGACTGTCATATTCATCTCATTAACAGCACTGCTTCTTTTTATAATACTTTGGTACAGATAAGCTGTTAAATCTCTCAATGAATTTTTCGTAATCTCTCCTGCTTTCTGTAACCATATTCTATCAAAACTGTCTCTCTCGCTTTCATTTAAGACACATCTGATATACTCACTCATTATATAGCCTTTGATAAGGCTTTTCAGTCAGATAGGTATTCTTCCCAGGTATTTGTCTTTATACCTTTTTAAGGAAAATGAAAAATAACTCGGATACTGTCCCTGTTCTGATATAACATGAAGATTTTTCAATATTTAATCCTTTAAATAATTGTCTATTTTCTGCACTCTTCATATCATATTTTTAAAGTTAGATATATTCAGTGTCTTCAAACCTTCTAGGTCTTGTAAAAAGTTTCACCTTTAGAGCCATCATTTAAAATCTCTTCAATATGCTGAGTCTTATCATATAATAAAAGTTGTCCCTTATTATTTCCTGTAAAATCTTTCTACTCCTATTGGAATTCTTTCATAACAGTTCTTCCATAAAATATAATGATAGTATGTTTAGTCTTTAAACCTTATATTATTATACAGACTGAAATAAGTCTAATCTTTTAAGTACTTACTACCTCAGTATTTCTTGATATTATATTATTATTTCCCCATACGCAGGAGGATCATAAGCTCAGATCTGGAGATACACTACTCTAATTTTATTTTAAAGTTATTTTCTTTTTAAAATGATTCAACTTTTCTCTTTAAACTTATACAGGTTTACCGGAACAGCAATTTATAATTCCAGTTATATCAGTTTGTAAAAGTCGCTTTTGAAATCATTTCTGCATAATATCTCTATATTAATAAATCATGATTTATTTTTCCTGTAGTAAATGGAAAAGTTTTACTACCTCTTCTTCTTTTTGTAATATTTTAGAAAAATAGGATATCATTCCCTATCATCACTTTGTACATAAAATACTCTAAGCCATTTTATTAATAATTCCTTTATCACTCTCATTTCTAATATTTTCAAAAGATTGTCTCAAGCTATGCTATACCATAAAAGAAATAGAGATTAGTACTAGTATTGTTATCAACTTCCCCTTCCCAGTATCCAATTTCATGCATAGTTCTCTATGACATTTATATATATACCAGATTCATATATTTTGCTTTTAAAATTTATAATGTAATGAATATCCTCAAGATGAGTAATGAGTATTATAAAACCATTCTCCATGCTAAAACTGAATACAGGTGCTTCACATTCTCAAATTAGAAAAGATAATCTGTATTTTTCAAATATATTAGTTTCTATACTATCACTTATTTTATTTAAAAGAAATATCAGCAGCTATCTACTCAATATTATTATTTAATAAATAACTTTATAACATCCCTATGTAAGCCATTAGCTCCTGTTACTAAAACCTTTTGTTTCATTTATTCTCTAATCGAATATTCACCAAACTGAATTATTTTTATATTTTATACATTCCTTATTTCTTGTCTTTCATTATCAAAAACCATCCCCATTTATTAAAATATTTTATAGCTGAATTTATATGTGCTATCATCATTTTTCGTGTTTTATAGGATGCTTTCCCGTGTTCATGAATTATCTCCGCCCTCAGGATAAAATATCACCTTGTATTTTTGGCCAATTCTTTTCTACATAAGTCATAATCTTCCTATATACATGAAATACCTAGGTATCAAACATTCCAACATTTTTCAAAAATATCTGTTCTTATAAACATAAGACATCCAGATACAATTGAACTTCCATTATTGAATTATAATCACACCATCTCATCCTCATAATTATAATCCATTTTATCTACAATAGATTTTATTGGGGAAAAATCTTCTGAAGATTAAATTTAATGGTGTGGGTAATAACTCTACAGATTTGTTAACCTTCCACTGGATTCATATATTTTCTGTCCTATCTGCCCAATTTCAGGATCATATAATCAACCATTTTCTCAATAGTATTTTCCTCAAAAGTTATATCAGCATTAATATTATATGAAATTTCTGCTTTTTCTTTTGCAGTATTATCCATTAATAATACAACATTATGTCCTGATCCAAATCTATTATTTGAATTATTAAAGATGTATTCTATTCTATCATCCGAAAAATTATTTATAAAACTTCAAACTATCCTTCAGAATTATCTGATATCCATAATTTAAAATTTTCAATTTGTGTTTTGAAAGCAACTTATAATCTGAGATAAATCTTCCCGATTAGTATTATGTCACTTCACAAGCTGTAAAATCATACATACAGACACCTCCTGTTTTTGCGTAGTAAAATTGTAATCTTTTAAAGTAGTTTTAACAACTTAAATATTTTAAAAATTTTATATTTTTCCCATTCTTTTGTTTCAAAATTATATATATTATTTTATAGGATTTCCAACAGCGATACAATTTTCGGTATATCTTTAGAAACTCACATTGCTCCAATTATAGAATTTTTCCCAATAGTTGTACCTGTAAAACTGTAACATTTTCTCCCTAACCAGACACTTTTCAGAAATTCTCATAGGTTTTGTGAAAAATTTTTCCTGTCTTTTACTATTTCATTGGGGCATGAATGTTCCAAAGTTCTTTGAAAGAAGAATATTCCTATGATTTAAATCAGAAATATAAACCTTTACTGGCAATTAATACTATTGTCTTCTATAATAAGTGATTTCTGCACAAGATAAATGAACATAGTCATTTATCTGAACGTTATTCTAATAATTAATGTGAGGGGCTTTTATTCCTGAATTTTCATTATTAAAATTATGTTTCCTCATCCGACAATCAACACCAGTAGTAAAATCTTTTCCATATTTTATATATTTTTCCTCTTATATCAAAACGGAAAAACGAATTAATCTGGCTTTTGGAATATTTTTGTTTTAATTTGCGTTAATTCCAATTTCCACAATTCATAAAATGACTTTTCCATGTTTTACCTTTCCATAACGATTTTTATTACATTTTTCATAAATTTGTTCAAGAACTTTTACTGATTCTTTCCATTCAAATGCTTGTTCTAACCCTTTTCTAAATCATTTCAACTGTAATATCTGATAAAATCTTTTTATACGCTCAAAATTCTCATCTTCATTTAAAGGATCAACTAAAATTGCAGCATCTCCTGCAACTCAGGTAAAGACGATACATTGGAGTAACTACAGGTACTCACATGCCAGCTTCTAGAACTGAAGCATTCCAAAACTTCTGCACAATGATGGAAAATGCAAAGCTGTGCAAGTTTATAAATAGGAATTTTATCTTCTTCATCAATATAACTGCAAGCATATACTATCTGTTCCCAGCTGATTCTTATTTAATTTCATAATATTATCATATTTCATCCTTTTCACCTACAATTACAAACTTCAAATCATCTTTCAACTTCTATATTTTATGAAAGCTTTTATTGTTCTTTTCTATATCGTGGTTCTATTAGTTCCTAAATATAAAATATAATTTTCTGGTACTATGTCAACATTTTCAAGTCTTCTATATCTGTCATAATTGTAACTATTTCTAAATCAATTCCGAGTTACAATTTCTATCTCATCTACATTAAAATGTTTTGTACAATATCTGATTTTTGCACTTTCTGAAATAGTTAAAATTAAATCTTGATCTTCCTCAGCAGCATATTTATATTCACTAATAGCTTTCATATTCCATAGTTTCAGGAGCTGAAAATACAGTGTCATAAATAACTATTATTTTCCTTTTATATTTTTAGGAATTGCAAAATTAAAATGATAGATGTCTGATCTTTGTTCCGAAAATAAGATTATGACTATATATATCATGTTAAAAATTATACATAGGGTAAGCAAGCAGTTTATTCTGTTTCTTTATTTTTATATCATAGTCTCATCTGGACTTTTACATCGTGCCTTCCCATAAACATTTATAAATTCAGCTACATAGTCAGTTTTTATCTCGACTTTGATAATTCCTATACTATATTAGTATATATACCATCCTACTCCTGTCCCAACTGCCCATTGTAGTTCTTAACGATATCATTCTACTCTTAACTTTTTCTTTGGAATTTTAAAAACTTGTCACATCTGTCTTATATATCTTTTCTAATATTTTATCATAAGATATTTTCTTCATAGTACTTTTTAAAATTATAAACCGAAGTTCTTCATAATACTTTTCTATTTTACTCTTTCTAAATCTTTCAATATTATTTTATCAAACATCTTTACTTATTATAATTTCAGGTATAGCATTAAATGTCTGAAGCAAAAACAGCTTTGTTATAGAGATATCCCCATCATTGCAATCCACCCTTCGCCATATTTTGCCAGGAACAAGTTACCAAACTGCAGCGCTGTCTGCTATGAAAGTCTTTCAACTTCTTCTATCAGATATACCCCAGCAATTCAATATTTTTCAACTGATACTCTTATTTCCTCTATATTTTCTTAATAAAGGCCCTTTCTCCAGCTACTTTAATATCATCATAATTTCTCTTTTGCGACGACAGTAAATCAATATTTGCTCTTTGTCGTCACGCTCCTGAACTGTAAAAATCTTAATTTCTATCTGTCATTTCCCAGTTAACTTTTAGATGAATATTTTAAATCAATCAAAAAGGAGTTGTAGTACATATGATTTTAAAACGGTCTCTATATAAAAGGCATTTTTCTTTGTAAATTTTGGAAATCAAAATGTACTAACCTGATATAAACTTTCTCAATATACTTAACAATTTAGTAGTTTATGATTTACCGCACCAGATTGATAGTAGTCCACCATGAACTAGTAAAAATGTCTGTAAAAGAAAACTCACAAGATAATTAAGCGAGGAATGTAGAGATAGTTGTTCTAAACTTTTACTTATTAATTTATTTAAACTGATAAACTGAATCTATTCTTTTCTTTATTCAATACAGCTTTATTCCATTCCAGTTAAATTCAACATTTTCTGATCATATCACATAATATTTCTGCTATATCCTAAAGATTGAGCCTGAAATAAAATTACATTTTCTACCCCTCTTTTAAATTTTAGAGGATTATTGAATCCAGATATATCATTTCACATTTTTCATATTTCTCCATATTATAAAATTATCTCGAGTTCTTCATGACACACAAGGCTGTCTCTATCTCCTTACATATACTTTCCATCAAACGAGTATCTTTTCTACGACAACGATCCATTTTTCGAAAGCTCGCTCAGCTGAACTAGGATGACTAAAGAAAATTACATTCTCTCTCTCCCTTCATAGCTTTCCCAATGTTTCATGTGCATAAGGTAACGTGCTAAAATCAGCTTTTTCTTAAACTTCTTTTGCTTCTGTAATTGGTAATCCCTATGTGTTTCAATTTCTTTAGATGAAAATATGACTGTTTCTGTCTTATTGTAGTATCTCATCACAGTTTTCTCGACCGGTAGTCCATCAACGAATCAACACATTCCAGTTTATTATATTTTCTCAGTTATTTCTTTGAATAAATATTTTTCACTGCCATCTATTGAAGGTCAGATAAACCTTGGAAATTCTTAATATTTTTATTCTCCAGAATTTCAGCTGCCTTGCCAAATTACCTCAAAATTTTTACTTTGGAAAGCTGGGCAATACAGCTATCCTCAACCTCATGTATTTTGTCATCTTTATCTTTCAAAGCCCTTCCAGATTAACTTCCCGGATGCAACAATGATATTTTTATTCCAAAAGCTGAATCTCTTATCCAATCCTCAAGCTGAACAACATAGTTATTTTCTCTTTATGTTTCATTTTATGCTATATTTATAAATTTGAAAAAGAAATAATTTAAATGACTCTTTCCTCTTTGTCATTTTATAAAAACATCATTGGATTATGACACATACACAACTCTTTTGGTCTGCTACATAACCATTCGAGTCATATCATGTAATGAAAGCCACATAAATAAGGTACTCAATTTTTCTCGACAGTTTCTATAAATATATATTCATAATATACAATCTTTTAAGCAACTTTTAGAATCCTTAAATTCCACAAATTTATTTTTCCTTCATATTCTGGAACATAGCTTTTTATCATGAACTAAAAGCTACCACTGTATTCTTTCTTTAGATCCTCAAGACATTTTAAACATTCCTTGTATTAATGAGTTAGAAGGTCCACCACCGAAATTGATAGTGGATATCATCATTGTATTCATGTTTTATTCTCACTTTTATTATTTAAAATTATTTGTCTACTTCTTTCTATCAGCACAGTTATATTTGTTGCTCTCAATTTATTTCACTCTAACTTTTTAAATACATTTTCAATGACTGATCTCGTTTAAATTTAATGGTATAATATTATCTTCACTCCAGATAGCTCATGATCTGATATATATGACGCAAATCTGTTGTTTTACTTACATTTTTCAAACAACTATAGTTCACTCTTTCTCTTCGATCAGTTATTACTATATTTTCCTTTTCTAATCTTTCCAGAGTTGCTGATAAATTATGTGCAGTATTAATTGTCCTTTTGCAATTTCTGATATATTTTTATAATCGCCAGTAGATGTCCAACATATATGTACCAGTTCATCTATTACAATCCAAGGCATTTTCTTCTTTAACATAATAAACTAGTGCTGATAAAATTGGAAATTATCTTTTTATTCCAAGCTGACTCACTTTTCGATACATATTTCTTTATCATCTATATATATACAGGTTTAATGCTTTTCTTTTTACGCCGTTTTCCTAATCTCCTTCTTTACACAAAGCTTTTGAATCGGATACTATTGTTTCAAAAATACTGTTTACTTGTTCTATTGTCTTTATTATTATATCTGCAATTTCTTCAGGATAGTAGTTTGTTTCGGAATTTAGAAACATCGGCAATTCTCCATGTGCATTCATTTCTCCGCATACCTTATCCACATGAATATTCATTTTATTAAACTCCCTATATTAAACATTGCCGATCCTGAAGGGTAATCAAAATATTTTACAAATATATTTTAATAAATTTATTTTTGAATATTTTTAAAAGTGCTCAGGAACTTCATTCTTTCTAATTTCTGACTTTTGAACTTGATTCAACACTAGATTCAGATAACTGTTCATTCTTGTGTTTTTCAGTGTATAATGTTTGTATATTTTGTTTTGCTAAAATCTCATTGATTATTTTATTACATCTCTGAATCTTTTTAAAGATTAACTAAAAGTATAAGCACTAAATCACTTATGCGTATTATTTTATACTTCAATTTTATAATATTTTTCTCTATAAAGAAATAAAATAAAATTGGAAGATAAACAATACGATACAACAAATTGGAAGATTAAAATATTACTAATGTCGAAATATCTCATAAAATATTGATGAATAACATACATAGAATAACTTAACTTCAAATTCGAAAATTTCTTGTAAAACATAAGATAAAATCCCTATTTCATTAGCAAAAATAACTATTAAGCTATACCTATAATAACGGAAAAATATATTCATTTTCTATTATACTGATGCCTGTAAAATTTTATTATATAAAATTACTATTTCTACTATATTAAAATAAGTTTTATATTTAATATCTTTTTATATATAGGTATAAAAATTGCAAAATTGTACCACTACTATAAGACACTATTATTCTAAAAATTCTATTGGAATATTAAAAATTTCTAACAATGTACATCCATATAATTTGGAGAATATTTTCATAATATTTAAAAATACAATATAACAACAAAATAAAAATAAACTCTTTTTAAATCTTTAAAAATAAATAAATGAAAAGAAAATTGTCCCTATATATAATTCCAAGCCCAATGCCCAAGCTGTTATTACAGTAACATTAGCTTCAGAGATTGGAAAATTTTCATTTTAATCCAAGTATCTGCAAAAGAAAAAGATTTACAAAGAATTTAAACAATGTAACTCTTTTAAAGGATATAAAATCTTAAAAATAATAGTATAATAAAAATTAATATAATCATATACGGTAATAATATCCTAACACATCGACCTAGATTATTTTAAATAGGAATCTACTTTGTATATCAGGAGTTTTGTTTTAAAGTACTAAAAGCACTTAAAACACTCTACTAACAAGAATATATGAATTAGAATTTTCCGATGGACCATTCCATGCCCTAATGCTACTAATGGTACCAATGAATCTAAATGTTTCTAAAACTACTTCTCATCATCTTCTCCTTCATTCAAAGTTTTGCTTTGTATTATATAAAAGTTCAAATCCAAAAGATATATATAAAATCAATATTACTATCATTTCATATAATAATAGGATATTTAAATACAAAAAGAAGTCTTTTTGTCAAAATTTAGATAAGATGAAAAGGTTTTATCAAATTAAATAATAGTAATATATATGCAAGAAAAATATTTTATTAAATATTCAAAAAGCTAATGCTGAACAATTTATTTGATTCATTTATTTTCTAAATAAAGTTCCATTTTGTTCTTTTGACACTTATCTTCCCTTCAAAAATATATAATTCATTACATATTTTGATAATATAATCACAAATGGAACTTCATCAAAAATATTTATCATAATACCATTTTTCTGATGAAATTTCCTTTTCTAATTCTATACTCTACCTAATTATTTTCTAGAAAATATTCAATATATTTCAAAATCAAATTTTTCCCATGCTAGATCACTTAACTTTTTATAATCAAAAATCATCACCACGTAACATATTCAACATATTTCTTTTCATCTATGTATTCATTTTCTTCCTGCTTCAAATAATAATTCTAACACCTAATTCGTTCATAGGTTTTTATTAGAAGTAACTATTCTGCAACCACAAATTTGAGCTCAATAATTGGTAATCCTAAACCTTCCTCAATAGAAGGAAATAATAAAACTACATTTTTATATATCACCCATCAATCCTTCGTTTGAAAATAACAGGGTAATATTTTATTGATTTTACATTTATTTTTAAAAATTATTAAAATCTTTTTCTGAACATCTTGACTGACCAAAGATATACACAATCTAAAGTACTGAAGAAACACTATTTATAAGATCGGAATGATATATTTTAATCCTTTCTCTCATCACAAAAGGTGCTCAAGCAATAATATTGAATTTCTTTCTTTTCCTTCATACTTTATTCCTTTGTAATATATTGGAGGAAATGGAGGAAAATAAATAATTCTTTTCTTTCTTCAATGTTCTGATAAATATATATTGTTCTGAAACAATTTCAGATCATCCCCAACTATATAATCACACGTTCATTAAACACCTCATACCCAATTCTATGTTTGTCGTCCAATCCAAATGGTTTATTTTCTCGTCAGAAACAAAATATTAGCTATAAAATCATAAACTTCTTCCATATGTAGCTTTAATATTACACCTTTTATCCTAATAACCAAAGTTTGATCACAGATACAAATATCATACTCCCTCTTCTAGAAAGTCCCTAAAAACTGAAAGTAACAATCGAAATATCTTATTTGATTTCTCCATTTCATTTACAAACTTCGATCTTTAAATAATTAAATCCTACACCAAGAAATATAGTGGTCTGATTCTATCTACATCCTCAATGTCCTCAAACACTAACCTATACCACACATAACTTCGAGCATCGCCATAAGTTATATATTCTGTTTCAAAATCATCTGATAAATATATCTTTTATTACTGAAGAAGCAATTTCTAACCCCCATAATGTAAGAAATAAAGGACGGTTCTACTGACCGGCTACCCTTTTCACTAACTTACAACTACCTTCCCATAAGAATTTTCTCAATTTTTAGATAAATCTTTTGTTTAGAATTGCTATATGGTAATAAATTTGTGATTCTTGAATCGAATAAATGTACAACTGTCCAAAAGCTCTTGCAACTCATCGCAGCGGATTTATCATTTCTCCATTTCTTGGAGGTTTTTGGAACGTACCTGTATAATCTCTTCTATCAGTCCAGCAGTTTTGCAGAAGACAATTCATTCTAGGTACAACTCCTTGTAACATAAATTCTTCCAATTTCTACTATCTTCCATTTGATTCCACATAAGCAGGTCGTTAAATCGGCTATAATGTATTCGTTTTAAATATCATTAATCCACTCATTAATGTACTGGACTGCATAATATTGATTGTAATTATATCAACCTTTATATGGCGTCGTCCGATAATCTGCGCTTTTCTTACAACAATACGACGGAAACTCTTTTCCTGATTCATACAGTGTTTATAGTTAAAAATCAAAAATCCATATCCAAATTTTTCAAATCCTGAGATCTTTCCAGTTATGGTACAGATCGTCAAGTGAGATATCATGGATTTGGATGCTATATCTGCTATTGCATTCTTTTTCTCATAGCTCAGCAGATTCATTATCTCTAAGATTCTAAATTTAGATATTTTTACATTATATTGGTCATAATATTTTGGGACCCGCAGTTATAATTTCCATGATTATTACCATTTCACTCTCTCAATTGATTTTATCAATGACACTTCCTCTCCTCCGTTAACATTGCAAAGTCCATAAATTGGACTTATATTCTTCTATGTATAATCTTTCTATTCTCTTAATACCAATGTCCAAATCGTCTGTCCCTTATCTGAAATCTTCTGGTACTCAACATCAGACTTTAATTCCAAATCTTCTATAGATCTATATGCACAATAGTCATCACATACTCTTTACTTCTTACTACAATCCCTGTTTTGTTATCATTCTAACAATTTCATCAAAACAATCTCCAACCATTTCTGTCGCCCGTCACAATCATGTGCTCATACATCCAGATTACATTTGCATACCTTTTGATGAAAATTTTGCAGCCAACCTAAAATTTGGTACAATTTAACAAATCAATTATATCCATATTAAAAGTCTTGTTCCAATCCATGCTTGATTTTGTATTTCTGTACTATTTTCTAATAAATATAGAATTGTCTCATTTTCAATCTCCTACTAAATTTTCTAGAAATTGGTTTCTAAAAGCTTATTCAAATCTGCTGAATTCCTCGTCCACTTCACATCCCATTATTTTCACTTCCAATATTATAGTTTTTCTTGTACTATCCTTTGTATCATTTTTCATATACACTGGAGCCACATGTAATACTCACCATTTACACGAATTTCTTTTCTCGTCATCTTTTTGCGTATTTTACAAAAATCTGAGCCTTTAGCAAAGATTATATATCCAACTGTTGCTTCATCGGATACGCTTACTACTCTTGTGCATCTGTTACTCAAATTATTTTATCATATTTTATAAATGACGCATTTGGATCATCTGCTTTCATTGTCATAATCGGTCCATCATATCCGAAATCTTGAGCTTTTAATGTAATCATTTATATCGTATCAACATATTGATCTGAATTCGCAATCATCATTTCATCGTCACACATTAATGTATTTTCTCGCTAATAAAACTGTGCAAAGCTGCTCCTTCTGTTACTCCATTAACATGGTAGACAATAATACAATTAGGTGAAATTTCTTCTAGCTTGTTTACCAAATCCTATATTTTTCAATATGTTCTTGCAAACAAAGATATATAAATCTATGTTCTCTTTTAGGTCTTTTATATTATTTTGTAACATATTGATCATCGGTTTATCGCGAACCATTATTAATGGTTTTGGCAATTTGATATCCTGCATTTGCAAATCTACTTCCTCTTCACTGCCATAGAACTACTCATATTTAACATCTTTTCTTGTCTCTCCCTTTAATCAATATACTTATCGTTATTTTGCCTCTGGTGGTTTTACAACGACTGTTATCGTATCTGTTACTGCTAGAATCTGTCTCCTGGTTCCGCCAACTAATATACTTCCTTCCATGGTACTCTCATATCATTCATTTTACACACCTCTACCGCTATCACCGTCCAATTCTGCTGCGCTTTATGATAATGTCTCTCTCCATAATCTCCAGCTTTATGATTCATAACGGCAACTTCTGTATCATTGGTTTTATAAAAGTGTTGGTCTGCACTTGCCACCGACCATCCACCTTTCATTTTGCTAATATGTGACACTTTCACTATTTTCTCCCTTTTAGATAATTCCTCATATTCTTCTCTCCATTTTGTTTCTCAAATTTACAGTAATTTGATTTCATCAACTCTGTATACACCTGTGTTTGCTTCAAAACCATTTCCTTTTAATGAAGGTGCTGCAATAATAAATACCATTTGCACACTCCTCTATCATAGCAGTTGCTGAATCAAGAAAAATCTTTTTGCTTTTTCTATAATAATAAAGCCTGTTGTAGCATTTTTACTTTATTGGTCTTTTTCTGCAGCCTGTGTACAAATCCATTTTCATTCAATTTTACATAAGACCATTTAGGATAAAGAATATCTTCCAAAATACAGTTCCTGGCATCGTAATCATTTCGCGGACTCATTTACAACTGCACTAAATTAATATTTAACACTTGGTCAACTCCAACAATAATTAATGACTCCTTCTATCATCGACTCCATCAATAGCTAATAAAACACGTGCACACGGAACCCTTTGCTTCTCCTTCAGCTATAATTACTTTAACATTGGGTGCTCAATAACAGCATAATCCATCTTACATGATATTTAGAAACATCTTCTCTACAATAAATATAAACCTCAGCATTATCTATTACGATGCGTGTTCATAAACATGTTGCAATACTGTCTTTTTCTCTATTTCGCATCATATTGAACGCATATACTCGTGTTGTAATACTGTTATCTCCACCACAGGAACCATTATTTTCATTTATATTACCCCTCCTTCCGCTATATGTCCTGCTATATTTTCATAATTTACATCATAAACTCACTGTTTCTACTTCCATAACATGTGCACTCCTGAGGCTTTTGCTGCAGCTATCCCAGGGACAGTTATCTTCTACAATCATGCATTCTTCAGGTTTTAATCCCAGTCTTCTTCTGTTGCTTTATTATAAATTTCTGTGGATCAGGTTTTTATTTTCCTACATATCTTGATTACTAAAAGAATTCTAAATATTCTTTTAAATTGCTGCCATCATTAAATCTATTGTATTTTCTTATCGATTGGAACCTACTGCTAACTTATAACCTGTCACTTTTCAATTTTTGCCAAAGCATACCCATGATGAAACATAGGAAAACACTGTAAAAATTTTATCTACTGTGACACTGTTGCTTTAATTCATTTATGATTTATGCAACTTTTGGAAGTCCTCTTTCATGCTTAACGCTGTTCTAGTCTTTTGATGTTGGCAATCCATCCTATGTAGCAACCCTACGTGATCATATCTACTTATCTCATATCCGATAATCTCTAAAGCTGAGCTAAAGCTTGTGATGCCAATCTTTAGCTTCTAATAATACTCCATCATATCGAATATAACTGCCATTTATCATTGTGTCCACTCCAAATTGAAAATTGGTCTGCTTCATTTGGTAAATCAGTACACGGCGTATTTTTGAATAATCTACATTAAACAGTACAATTTTTCCTCAAAACTCCTAAGTGAGGTAGAGATGCTGACTCAGGAGAAACAATACATATTTCTTTGCATTTTTCTGCGGTTTCAAAATTAAATCTTCAGTTTATCCAACTATCATCATCACGTCCATCTATCCAGGCTCCTGAGGCTTTCTCATATAGAACCATCGGTTCTTTTTCATATTCACTTTGTCGACAAAATACGTATCTATCCTCCTTTCTCACAATAATAAATCATTTGCGGAATAGAGCACATCAAAACAAAACAATTCTTAATATTATGCTGTAATAATTTTAATAAATCATCTGCTAATCCATCTGCGCTTATATTAATTGCAAAGCAGGTAACTTATTTTTAAAGTTACTGAGATAATTCATTCTTTCTGCATCAATTGGTAGTGGCCATCTGCTGGATCACGAGAGATGCAAGATTTTTATTGAACTCTAACATTCCGATTCTGTACCATATCCTTTCATCAAATGGCTATTGAAGATTCACTATCAGTCTATCTTTCCCAATATCTCTCTTGTGTGCTAATATTATCACTTTTAATTTTGTATAGATTTATTTAAAATTTTCTACTATCCTCCTTTCTATAATTTTTATGTTTTATAGATATAAAATATCTTTCTTACATTTTATAATTTTAATAATATTTTTAAATGTCAGTTATGTACTAGAAATGATTTTTCTTATCGCACCTCAGTAATTAGTTTCATCTATGTTCAATTTTCGCTTATTCTGGTATAGTATGTATCATTTATTAAAATGAGCTCCAATATTCTCTTTCCATCTAATATTCTTTTCCATTTTCATCTATAATATTTAAAAGTCAGATATGCTCCAGACACTAAATTAAGTGTAAATTAACACCCAAAATTTCTACCTTATTATTAATCATTGACTTTATAACATACCTCATCATGCTGCTGATTGAACGACATAATATACCATCATTTCTAAATAGATTAAATTCATGTATTGAGATTTTCTATATCAGGCATTATATCATATGAGATTCTTATACATCTTGATTTGAACTGTATGGTCGAAGTGCTTACTACTTATCATCGCGCTTCTACAAATGTCCTAAAAGTTCTGTTATATCTTTCATAATTTTTCTTTGTTACCATGCTTCATTTTCCATAAAAAGATAAATAACTTCCTATTACTGCTTTTAGGATTCTCTATCTATATAAATCCCGATTTAATCCGATTGCACAGTGACACAATTTTTCTATTGAACTCGATCATGAGAAACTGCACAATTGTTGTTTTCCTGCTCTTTCAATTCCTGTATAAAACATTTGGAATTGAAAATGGACTTCCTACGGCTAATATTCATCAATTAAGCTATCAGCTTCTACCTTTATTGCAACAGAAACGCAAGGTCCTATACATTCCTGAAGATATGTTCTAATCAGGGCTATCTATAATTCACCTAGCTCTGAAAAATTTATATATCATCTATCATCATCTATTTCTTTTAGTGAGTCCAAATATGGAGAGCATTTGTATAAATATTTCTCTTCCTGTCATGTCAGGATGAAATCCTGCTCCTAATTCCAAAAGACTTGAAATTCTTCCTTTTATTTCTATTTTTCCTTTATCAGGATATATTATTTGGTCATTAATTTTAACAATGTACTTTTTCCACAACCATTCTTTTCCAATTAACCCCGATAACATCTCCTTTATTTATCTCAATTGTATTATTAAGAACCTCGTGTTGTATACCCTGTTTCTTTGTTTAAAAAGTAGTCTTTCCTTTAAGTATGTCCTTTATCATTCATATATTTAAAAGCTTTTTCACCATATTTTTATATTTATCACAATATCCTTTTTCATTATAGTTCTCCGCAAAGTGTAATTTTTCCAAATACAAAATACCCTATGACCATCATAACTTATTCCATAAATTAGAATACCTCCAAATGAATTAAAACTCGGCATTCGTTTATAATATAAAATATCTCTATAAAAAATTTATTATTCCTGTCATTGGATTTAAAATAAACACAAAACGATACTTTTTCTGGAACCATATCCATTGTAAGCATCACAGGTGTTAAATAAAACCATATCATTACTATACTATTTAAAATATATTCTAAACTTAAAATATACATTTAATGCCTGATAAATATCATTCCCAATACTAAAATATATTGCATAATCATAGCAATGGCATAATATATATTTATATTATCCCTATCTCACAATAAGTGTAAGAACAACTATAATCATACTATAAAACATATTCATAAATGCCGAATTTACTGTTGAAATAGGTAATGAATCCTTGAAAATATATATCAAGTCTTTATTCATTAGAATACTTGTAGTTCCAACTGAATACAGGTAGCAAAAATAGCTACGGTATTAAAGCCTATAAATGCATATATATAAAACTTATCGATATCAACTCTCATAATAGTTGAAAATACTATTGTATAAACAATTAATTAAAGAGGATTTAAAAAGTCCATAAAGAACCCAATACAGAACCTTTATATCTAACTTTTAAATCTTTTCACTAAATTTGAAAGCATCTCACGATAAATCATCATTCTTTTATAATTTCTATTCTTCTCCCTTGACTAGTTATTTATATTTCTCCAATATCAAAGACCCTTTCTCAAAGTATCATTCATTGAAATTTCAGTCTTCCACCTGTATCTTTTCTTATGATTATCACATACCCAAGTGGTGCACATCTACAGGTCTGAACTTTCAATCTATTTCTACACTTATAGGTAATACTTTGACATTTTTATTAGTTTTTCTAAGAAATTTCACTTACTTTTACTGCTTTTTCCAGAACCTATATTGTAAAACTTCACCAATTTTACCAGTTTCAGAAGCATACAGTAACTCTCTGACAATATCTCGACATCTGTAAAATCTCTGAATGTCTCTAAATTACCAACTTTCAGTATTGGTTCATTATTTTTCTATTTCTGCTATTTTACTTGCAAAATCTGCCACAATCAAAATTTTGTCCTTGTCCTGCTCCTATATGATTAAAAGCTCTTACCATTATTATATTCATATTGTAAGCATTTACATATAATTACACATTTCTTCCTGCATCACTTACACCGTAAGGGACTTTGAGGATTCTGAATTTTTCTTCATTAATCGGACATTCTTCCGCGACTTTACAGGACCATACTGGTCACTTGACCTATTATTAATATTTTTGAATCTTTTACTGTATTTTTATTAGCTTCAAGTATATTTAAAAGTTCCATTTACATTTACATTTACAGTAAGCACAGGAGATTTCCATGAGTCTCCACTGCACTCTGTCCAGCTAAATGAAAATACTTTATCCGGTTTTATATTTTCTATAACCTCATCAACTCTGTTTCTTATCCAGTAAATTCATTCTTTTACATTAATTTTATTATTTTTCATAATTTTCCAATATTGTTGTTCCGTATACTTCATATCTTGCTGTTCTAAAAGATATTCTAAATATTTTACCCTACAAAACCATCAACACCTGTTATTAATGCCTTCATCAATTCTCCTTAGAGTGATTCTGATTTAGTTCTTTCCTGAACTTTTTCCATATCATTTTTACCATTCTTTCAACTAATTCAGTAAATGCATATATCTTTTCCATCCCAGTACTTTTTCTGCCTTCTTCAGGATTTCCAATTAAAATATCAACTTCTGCGGTCTGCAAAGATTTGAGGATTTACTCTTACCACTGTCTTTTCCTGTTTTTAGCATCCTTACCTATTTCATTAACATCCTGACCTTCCCAAACTATATCAATATCCACACATTTAAATGCTCTTTTCTACAAATTCCCTAACTGTTCTAGTTTCATTTGTTTGCAATTACATAGTCATCTGCTTTGTCTTGCTGAAGCATCAGCCACATTGCTTTTACATAATCTTTTCGCATGTCCCCAGTCTCTTTTTGCATCCAGGTTTCCAAGTTCCAATACATCCTGTACACCTAATTTTATTCTAGCTACTGCATCTGTAATTTTCTAGTAACAAATTCTTTTCCTCTTCTTTCAGATTCGTGGTTAAACAGTATTCCTGAACATGCACATATCATAACTTTCTCTGTAATTTTTAGTTATCCAGTGACCATATAATTTTGCAACTCCATACGGACTTCTAGATAAAAAGGTGTGTCTTCATTTTGAGGAATTGCTTGAACTAGTCCAAACATTTCACTTGTAGATGCCTGATAAAATCTTGCTTCAGGTTTTACTGTTCTAATTGCTTCAGCATATTTAATGCACCTATTCCATCAATATCAGCTGTTGCAACCGGTTTGTTCCCAAGAAGTCCCAACAAATGACTGTGCCGCTAAGTTATACACTTCATCAGCTTGAGAAATTTTCATTGCATTTTATTAATGATACAACGTCTGTCATATCTGCATATATAAATTTTATGTCGTTTTTCTATGTTCTATATTTCCAAAAGTAGTTACACTTTTTCTTCTCATAATTCCATATACTTCTATCCCTTTTTCCAATAATAACTCTGCTAGTATGATCCGTCCTGTCCATTTATTCCTGTTATTAAAAGCTTTTTTTCATTTTTAAATCCTCCAGTTTTATTTTAATTTATCTATATTATAGATACTCTGTTCTATTACATATTTTTCAAATTGTTAATTACCTCTTTTACTTCCTGCGTATTATCTTTATTGCAGATTAAAATTGCATCTTCAGTATCCACTATTATTATATCTTCTAATCCTATTGTAGCTATTAGCTTATCTGTTCCTTGAACTACAGTATTCTTAGTTTTTATGCTTATAACATTTCCATTTACATTTCCGTCCTGATTACTTTTTCTTAATTCTTTTCTATTGACAACCAGCTTCCAACATCATCCCATCCAAAGTTTCCTGGAATTACATATATATTTTCGCCTTTTTCCATAACACCGTAGTCTATTGATTCTGATGGTATTTTACAAACTCTTCTTTTCAATACTTTTTCATAATCATTTGTTCCTATTGAAGTTTGCAATTACTTTCTAATCCTTCATAAATCTTAGGGTAAATGCTCTTTAAAAGCATTTTCTAAAATTGTTGATGCCTTTCCATATAAACATTCCACTATTCCATAAATACTGTCCCTGATGCTAGATACTCTTTTGCCTTTTCAATATTAGGTTTTTCTTCAAATTTTAATACTTCATATACATTTTTATAGTTGGCAAAGAGTCTCTCTTTTTAAAATTAATATACCATATCCTGTTTCAGGATAGCTAGGCGTTATTCCTATTGTTGCCAGATTATCTCCATTTTTCGACTACATCTAAAGCTGTTTTTAGAGTATCTGTAAATATTTCATTAAATTTTATCAAATGATCTGCTGGTAGAAACTATCATTTTAGAGTCAGGATCTTTTTCTTAGCAATATGAATTGCCGCTAATCCAATGCAAGGAGCTGTATTTTTTTGCTACAGGTTCCACAATTATATTTTTCTTTAGGAATTTCTGGTATATGTTCATTTACCAGACCTTTATACAGTTCATTTTGTAACAACATAAATATTTTCAAATTCAACTATGTCTTTTAATCTTTCTACTGTATGCTGAATCATAGATTTCCCATCATCAGTTAAAAGATAAAAATTGTTTTGGTGAATTTATCTCTACTTTTAGGCCAGAAATCTTTCTCCTTTTCCCCTGCCATTATTACTACTGAAAGTCATTTTTTTTCTCCTTATTTATATTTATTTTTCTTATTAACAATGATAAATATTTCTGATAATCATTCATTTTTGTTTCTTCTATTTTTTTCTCTATATCTTTTTCATTAATCCAACCTTTTTTATAGGCAATTTCTTCAAGACACGCAATATAGAAACCTTGTCTTTTCTGGATTGCTTCGACATAATTGGAAGCTTCCAGTAACGCTTCATGTGTCCTGTATCAAACCAGATAATTCCTCTTCCTAGGTTTTACATTTAATTTTTCCTTCAGAAAGATACATTTCGTTAACAGTTGTTATTTCTATTTCCCTCTTGCTGAAGGTTTTACATTTTTAGCCTTTTCCACAACTGTATTGTCATAGAAATATAATCCAGGTATTGCATAATTTGATTTAGGATTTTGCAGGTTTTTCCTCAAGTGAAATTGCCTTTTCCGGTTTCATCAAATTCAACTACTCCATACGCTCTAGGATCTTTTACAGGATATCCAAATATCGCTGCTCCGTCTTCAATCTTTTGACATTTCCTCCAGAAGCCCTGTAAAATCCACTTCCATAAAATATATTATCTCCAGTATAAGGGCTACATTGTCATCTCCTATAAATTCTTCTCCTATTATGAAGGCTTCTGCAAGACCGTTTGGTTTATCCTGAACTTTATATTCCAGCTTTAATCCAAGTTCGCTGCCATCCTTAAGCAATTCCTTAAAAACCGGTAGATCCCTTTCTGTTGAAATTATAAGTATTTCCCTTATATTTGCCAGCATAAGTACTGATAAAGGATAATAAATCATTGGTTTATCATACACAGGCAAAATCTGTTTTGAAATTGACATTGTGAGAGGATAAAGTCTTGTCCCTTTTCCTCCTGCAAGAATAATCCCTTCATAATTCCTCCTGATATTTTCAAATTTACTTAATTCTATTTTCCCTTACCAAAAGATAACTGTTTTGGCAGTTTTCATTATAGTCAGTACATCCAGTATCAAATCCTGATGTTTTAAAATAGTACAGGTCATACTCCAGTTTTCTTTTTGCATCTTCCACACTCTCACCATAGGGATACATAACTTGTGCCCATCCTGTTATTCCTGGTTTTATCATATGCCTGAGGTTGTAATAAGGTATCTTTTTCCTTGTATTCCTCCACAAGAAGATCCCATTCAGGTCTTGGACCGACAAAGCTCATTGTCCCCTTCATGATGCAGAAAAGCTGAGGGAAGTTCATCAATTCTTGTTTTTCTCATAATTTTCCCAAATCTTGTTATTCTGTCATCATTGTCTAAAGTGTATTTGGGATATTTTTTCATCATGTATTTTCATACTTCTGAATTTATATATTTTAAATTTCTTACCATTTTCTCCCTATACGTACCTGTTTAAATATAATAGGACCTTTAGACTCAATTTTTTTATTATTATTGCCGCAATTAACGCAATAGGACTGGCAAGAACCATCAGTATAGCCGCAATTATTAGATCAAGTCCTCTTTTTATATTTCCGCTGGCTTTCATTATTCAATATATCAAAGCCATTTGATTCAAGCAGCCATTCTTCATTAATCTGGTCAATATCTATTTTTCTGGATACTTTCGTTAAATTCCTTATAGCTTAATACCTTCAATCCATTTATTTTTAAATCAAAACAGTCTTTTTCAATAAACTGCAAAACGACGGATCCTTTTTATATCTTTTAACTATTACCAGCATATTTATTTTCTTTTCCTCTATAATTCTTTTTCCATTTCATCATATCTTCCAAGAAGATATTTTCGTTGCCCTGCTTCTATTGTTGGAAATATATCCGACATAGTTATAGTCCAGATCATTGAGTAAATCTTCCTGTACATTATTCACAATGTGATTTGAACCAAATATGAGAACATTATTTTTTTCTTTACATATTTTAAGCACGTCAATCTTCTAAATATAGTCTGAAATAAAAAGATTACCAAAAAATTAAAAATATATCCCAATCCTTCAAAAACAGAAATATTATGGTAGAAAAGACAAAGTCTATGCCAAAAATTTATAAATACATCCTTTAGTCTGAATCTTTCCGCATAAAAATCCAGCTGTCCAAAAACAAAATTTACAAATATAAAGATTATGAATAAGAAGTTTCGTTAAATACTTTATCGTATAGTCATATTTTTAGTAGAAAACTACAGTACAAATAAAAATCAATATATAAAAACATCTTTTTATTCCATTCTTTTTATTTAATCCCATAAACGCCTCTTTTTCAAAAAGAAACTATTCTAAATTATAATTGTTTTATTATACCATTTTTTATGTTATTTACAACACTATTGAGAATCAAAAATATTACATTTGTTTTAATAAAGAATGAATCTCCAGATACCACTCCTATATTTTTTTCAATTAATTTTTTTCAGATATTCCTTCGCTTTATCCTTCAACTCAGGATGTCTCAGCCCAAATTCCACATTTGCTATAAACATTCCTAACTTATCTCCTGTATCATATCTCAATCCGTCAAAATTATATGCATATAGCTTATTCCCTGAATTCTTCATTTTAAGTATGGCATCCGTAAGCTGTATTTCTCCACCTTTTCCCGGCTTTGTTTCCTTCAGATATTTAAATATTTCAGGTTCCAGAACATATCTTCCAAGTGCGGCAAGTCTGCTTGGAGCTTCTTCCACTGACGGTTTTTCCACAAAATTTTCTACTTCCACTGTTTTATCATCTATTTTGCTTAAAGGATCGATTATTCCGTATTTATCCACTTCCTTTTCAGGAACTTCCTGCACTCCCAGTATTGTTCCACCATTCAGTTCATTGTATTTATTGATAAGCTGTTTTGTTACAGGTATTTCCCCTTTTGTTTCATCTGTATAGATAATATCATCCCCAGAAGCACTACAAAAGGTTCATCCCCTACAAATGCCTCTGCACATCCTATTGCATGGCCTAATCCAAGAGGATTTTTCTGTCTCACATAATATATATTTGATAATTTAGATATGTTATTTTACTACCTTCAGTAACTCAATCTTTCCTTTTTCCTCCAAAGTTTCTTTTTCAAGCTCATATGAATAATCAAAATGATTTTCTATCGATTCCTTGTTTCTCCCTGTTACAATAAGTATTTCTTCAATTCCAGATTCTACAAGCTCTTCAACCAGATACTGTAATGCAGGCTTGTCTACTATAACAAGCATTTCCTTAGGCTGCGCCTTTGTTGCAGGTAAAACTCTTGTTCCTAATCCCGCCGCCGGAATTACAGCTTTTCTGATTCTTTTCCTATTCATAGTCTGTCCTCCTGATTTTTTTACTTTAATATTTTTAAAATTATTTTTATCCGTTTTTATACTATATTATACACGATAGAAGCATTTTTTTACAAACTACATTTTTGTTTTTGTTCTTGCTTTTTATTTAAATAGGGGTATATTATTCTTGAAGAATCATAATTAAAAAATTTATTCTTATGGAGGTATTTAACATGAAAAATTATTACTGTTAGGGAGCTCTATTGAGTACAGTTGCTATGGCGCAAGTTGTGGAAGTTAGAGTTGGTGGAGATTTATCAAATAGCGGTAAATTCCATGGAGGGTTCTCTAGTGGGGCAAACCTTGAGAAAAAAGCAATAAAGAAAGGAATTGAACTTTCTGCTGAATACAGAACACCTGTTGCTGAAGGTTTTGAATTAGGAGGAGGAATCTCTTACAAACACAATAAACTGGACGGTAACGGATACTATCAGCACAAAGGATTGAATTCAGTTCCTGTGTACTTCACTGCAGATACAACTTCAAAAACGCATCTGAAGTTACACCTTACATTAAAGCAAACCTTGGATACGCTTTTAACTCAGGAAGCTTAAAATGGCACAATTCTTCAGCTTTTTATGGGGATGCTAAATTCAAAGGTGGACTTTATTCCGGATTAGGAGCAGGTATACAGTACAAAAACTTTGTAGCTGACCTTTCTTACAACTGGAACAGAATAAGAGTGGACAGAACTGGTTATGATGCACTTACAGATATGAAGATAAATTCACTCTTAACCATGGAACTCTTACTCTTGGTGTGGGATATTCATTCGGTTTCTAATTAATGTAAAAATTTAAATAACATAATAAAACTCCCGTACATTTTTCAGATTAATTTTACTTCTGATAAGTACCGGAGTTTTTAGTTTCCATTATAATTGTTTTTAATTGGCAAAATGCTATATATGAAAAAATTTATTTATGGAGGTGTATTTTGGAACCAGTAGCTGTGAAGTTTTATTATTTTAGCCAAAATTCCATACATACTTTTTATTGCATCAATATTATTTAGCATTTTTACTGCTGTTAATTCCAAAAATTATTTAAGAAAAATCAATTTAAGGAATTATGGAACTTTTTAGATTTTTTTATTTTAGGATTTAAAAATACTTGATTCTGTATACAGGGTTACACAGGAGCATGAACCTGTGTATAATGTAATTCAATACATTTATGTAATTTTGCCGCAATTGCCGCAGGACTGTATTTAATATACAAAACCCGTTTTTTATTTAACCTGGCTTACTTTTTAAGTTTTGGAGCGGCATTTGCACTTGTTTTACCGGGAGTCGTTGTTTATTATCATCCGTTTTACGTATATGTCTTCATGATTATGCATGCACTGGAATTTGTGGCGGTTTTTATGGATTTATTTTATTTAAAGGATAAAATAGATTTTAAAACTATATATTATCCTGCATAGTTTTAATTATGCTGTTTGTCTACGCCGCAATGTACAATACAATTTTTCCTATAAAGTGCAATGTTCCTGAAAGCATACATAGCTGATTTAGTCAGTTTTATAAAGCCGTTTGAACTTTATATTGTCATACTGATATCTTCAATGCTGTTCATAATGTTTCTAGATGTATCTGCCCTTCAGGAAGCGAAAAGTGTCATGGGATATTATTACAGATAGAAATATATTATAGTTATTTATAACTAGTTAAATATTTAACAAAAGACTATTCAATGGATAAATTACTATCTATTATGAAAAGTCCTTTTTAAACATGAAATAAAATTTATTAGATTTTATTTATTCATTTCAACACTCTCTTTTTCATATACTTCTAGTATCTCTTTTTGTTAGTAGTGATCTGAGTTCAGGAGTAATTGGATGAGCAATATCTTTAAATTCGCCATTAGGGCATTCTTCTTGATAGCATGGCAACAAATAGTCCATTTTGTCCTTCAATGACTTTTAAACCATGAATGACAAAACTGTCATCAAAACGTAATGTCTACATATGCTTTTAACTTTCCGCCTTCTTCTGAGCCTTTTCCGAGTCTTAGTCTAATGTCTGTTATTTTCATACGCTTCTCCTTACATATATAGTCTACTGTTCTATTATCATTATACCTTATTTATTTTAAAAAACAAGAGAAAAACGTTTTTCCATTTTCTCTCTTTATTTATTTAAAACATATTAATTATTTTAAAAACATTATACTTAATCGTTTGAAAAATAACACCAATTATCTCTTTATGAAAATTAGCTTCAAATTAAAAATTCACAATTTTTAATTTATAATTTCAATAAACTCATCAATAAAGTCTTTCTTTTAAATTTTCAGGCGGAAGTTCCTTAATTCTGACCTTTTATATTTTTTTATTGAAATACTTTATATCCAGAATATCCCCTTCTTTTACACTGTAGGAAGATTTCTTTTCTTCGCCGTTTACTGATATGTTTCCATTATCTGCCAGTTCCTTGGCAACTGTTCTTCTTTTTATTATTCTTGTAATTTTTAAAAATTTATCAAGTCTCATATTGCAACCTTCTATTTCTTATTATCTTTTTTATCAAACATTTCCTTTAATTTCCCTGACGCATCATTTATGGCATTTTTACTGCTGTCCTGCTGCTGATTATTTGGCTGGGCATTATTGCTGTTACTATTATTGCTATTATTTGTCTGAGTTCCTGAATTGTTTCCATTTCCCTCATTATTTGCAGGATTAGCTGGATTTACTGTATTTTCTCCAGTGGCATTTCCTGTCTGGGTAGGAACTTCAGGCAGATTTATTATTGTATTCAGGAAAATCATTTCCCTCTGAGATCTGATCAAAGCTTACTTTTCTTCTCATAAACTGCTGTTATAAGAGTATCGATGCTTTTTATCTGTTCATCATATTTTTGTCATTATTTCCTGATAACGTGTCTGCTGTAAAGTATTTATCTTTTCAGTAAGTAAAGTTTTTCCTCATCTGAAAGGACTGTTTCATTTATATTCTGGAAATTATTATTTTCTGAAGTTAATCTTGAAACAAGTTTTTATTACTTTACCTTCAAGTATGTCATCCTTCAGGTATTCTATGACAGAAACTATGTTTTTATCAAAAGATGTCTGCATTGTAAGCTTATCTTCCCTATAAGTTATATCATAGCCGTCCTGTGCCGATTTTACAGCCACTTTCTCAGGAATATCTTCAAGCTTTCTTTCACCTGAAACTGTATTTTTACCATTAAGACCGTTGAATACAAGTGTTCCGTTATTTATATCCACATTTTGAAATCTGCAGCAGTAAACTTCTTATTTCCTTAATAAGATTAACTGCTTTTAAAGATTTATTCAGTGATGTCGTTATATTTTTCCCTTATCCATGAAAATATAGAATTCATATTTTTTTATGTCATTCAGAAACCACTTTTCAAGTTTGTTCAGTTCCTGTGATATATTTTCAAGCATTAAGCTTTTTCAGTTTCTATTTTAGATATTGAATTTTCAATATCCTGTTTTTCAATATTTATCATCTTTGTCACAGGTTTTTATTTCCTTGTCAAGTTCAGTTATTTTCTGTGCCTTGCTTTTTCAAATCTGTTATACTGTTATAATCTGTCTTAATTTTGTTTGTATTCAGGATATTTTCCTGATTTCTGTATTAATGAAGTTGTCAATTCCTGTACTTACGTTTTTCCAGTTCCTTTGTTGTTTCCTTTACAAATTCCTCAGTTGTTTTCTTTATTGCTTCACTGTTTGCAGGAATTTCTATTTTTCACAAAGAATCTATCTGGTTGTCAGAGTGTCATAAATTTTTCAGGTCAACATCTTCAAGTTTCATGTCAGATAATACCGATTTTAAATTTAATCCAAGAAAACCGCTTCTTACAAAGGAAATTTTAGCCTTTCCCTTTCCAAGATCCTTTCCATTTAATACAAAATTATCAAATATTATTTCACTGTTCTTTATTGAATATCTCTAGATTTTTCAAATTCTGAACTTTTGTTTTAGTCATATTATAGACTATTTTATTGGAGAAAATTACCCCACCTGTTGCCGCAACAAGCAACAGTAAAAATAAAACCAATAAAAATTTTAAAAACTTCATACAGGCCTCCTGCAACAGTAATTTTATTTGTTCCCTTTAGTTGAAATTGAACGTTCCGGCATTTTTACTGTATGCCAGCAACAGAAATATGAGGACTGTGATATGTCTCATAAATATTCATTATTTTATGTTATATTTGTCAGCAATTTCCTGAACGTATTTCACGATTTGCTTCCTGTCTTTTCTGTATTTTTCAACTGGTTCTTTATCATATCTTTTTACTTTGTCATATGCTACAAGTCCTTTAGGGTGCCTTATCAAGAACTTTAACAATATACCATTCATTATTTACTTTTATAACACTGTTTATAACCTGTCCTTTTTGAGCGGCTTTTACTGCTTCAGCTACAGGAGCATGTGTTTTTGCAAGTTCAGTTAAAGGAAGGTCGTTTGTTTCCCCTGTTCCTGCATTCGGTATTTCTGAATATTTTTTTACAGCTTCAGCAAAGTTGTTTTGGATTTGCTGTAGCTTCCTTCAATACCCGCATCAGCTTTTTGCCTGGTCTCCTGAAGTTATTCCAATCAACTGAAGTTTTACAACATCGTCAGCTCTTGTAAATGCCGCGGGATTTGCATCATAATATTTTTTAGCTTCTTCATCTGTTACGTTTACTTTGTTTACCTGATCGGCAACATTAAGTGTGGCAAGTATGTTATCTTTTGCCATTTCTATACTTTCTGTATATTTTTGTCACTGTCAAGTTTTTGCCTTTCCTTCCAGTGCCATTGCCTTTGTGATAGCTATACTCTGGATTATGTTTTTCTTGTTGCTTCAAGCTGATCTTTTTTGGTATGTCTGATTCTTTTAACCCTTGAGAAAATAGATTTTTCTGTATTTCATTGTTAACTTCTGATTCATATACTTTTACTTTCTTGTCAGGTGATTCAAAAAGAACCTTTCCTGATGGTTTTGATCCTCCACCACAAGCTAATGCAAGTGTACATTACTGCTATTATTCCTAATTTAATTTTATTTTTCATTATATCCTCCATTTTCTTTCTTTGTATCTGTATTTTATCATATTTTTTTGTTTTTAGTAATAGATTTTTCAGATTATTTTTAATTATTTCTACATTTTATAATTTTACCATACTTAACATATATTATTCTTCTATATTTCTAATATATTTCTGTAATTCTTCTTTGGACACTTCCTTTTACAGTAAACTGTTCTGAAATCTTTGTCTTTTCCTTAATAAGAAGACTGTCATACTTTTCTGAAATATCTCTCCATTTGAAAAATTTTAGACATTTCAGATATCAGTTCTCCTATACCTTCCTTTTCAAAGTAAAGTTCAAATGTTTCAGTTTTTCCTCTATTTTATGGATGTGATTAAGTTCAGCAAAAGATTTTGAACTTTACACTGAGGATAAACTTCAAAGTTTCCTCCGGTATTTTTCCAAACCTGTCCTTCACTTCCTTTACAAGCTCAGACAGTTCAGAATAGGGTTTCTGCCATTGCAAACCTTTTGTAGATATTAAGCCTTTCTTCCCTCTGGATATATTTTTCAGGGATATATCCTTTTCATCCAGAATAATTTCCACATTTTCAATTTTTCTTTGTATTCGCCCTTCTGCTTACGTATTTCCTCATTAAGCATTTTTATGTAAAGGTCATATCCGAAGGTTTCTATCGTTCCATGCTGCCTATCCCCAGTATTTCCCAGCTCCTCTTATTTTCATGTCCTCAGTGAAATCTGGAATCCTCCGACTTGATTCCTTCCACCTTGTACATGCTTTCTTCCTTCTTCTTACCTTGCTTGTTATGCTTCCTGTCTTTAGAAGATGTAGTATCCCTGCCTGTCACTTCTTCTACACGTCCCCTCAGCTGATACACCTGTGAAAGTCCAAGCCCTGTAAAGTTCTCTATCAAAATAGTATTGGCATTTGCAACATCAATACCATTTTTCAATTATAGTTGAAGCCATAGAATGTCAAATTCCCCTGCTCAAACCTCTTCAGTTTGTCCTTTATTTCCTTTGGAGGCAGCTGGCCATGTATAAATTCCATCTTTACAAAATCAGGAAGTATTTTTCAATTCTTCCAGCTTATACTTCATATTCTTTACTTCATTATAAATATAAAAATACCTGGCATCTCTTGACAGTTCCTTCAAAATACTATTTTTATTTCATCATCTGTTCCATTTGTACTTCCGTTATAATTGGAAGCCTGTTAACAGGTGGAGTGTCTATTATTGAAATTTCCCTTATTCCAAGTAATGCAAGATTTAACGTTCTTGGAATAGGAGTTGCTGTAAGTGTCAGAACATCCAGCTTCTGTCTCTTCTTCTTTAAGGTTTCCTTTGCCTTCACACCAAATTTCTGCTCTTCATCTATTATAAGTAACCCGATATTGTTAAATTCCACATCATCACTTAACAGCCTGTGTGTACCGATAACCATATCTGTTGTACCTTTTTTAAGATTTTTCAGTATTTCCTTTGATTTTCCCTGAGTCAGCCTTGAAAGATTTTCTATTGTTATGGGATATCCTGAAAATCTTTGACAGAACCTCTTATAATGCTGCTCTGCAAGTACAGTTGTAGGTGCTATAAGTGCTACCTGCTTGTTGTTTTCAATTGCCTTGAAGGCTGCCCTCATTGCAACTTCAGTTTTTCCATATCCTACATCTCCACAGACAATTCTGTCCATAATTCTAGGGCTTTCCATATCTTCCTTGACATCCCTGATTGCCTTTTTCTGATCTTCAGTTTCCTCAAATGGAAACAGTGCCTCAAACTCTTCCTGCCACACTGTATCCTTCTGGTATACAAATCCGTTCTGGCTCTGTCTCTGAGCCTGTATTTTAATAAGTTCCGCAGCAAATTTTTCAATATCTTCAGCCAGTTTCTTTCTTTTCCTTTTAAATCCTCTTGTCCCAAGTTTATAAAGTTTCGGCTCCTCACCATAAGATACATATTTTTCAAGCCTGTTCAGTTTTTCAACAGGAATATAGAGGATATCTTCATCAGCATACTTTATTTTCAGGTAATCTGTCCCGTCCATAGTCTGTATACCCTTGTAAATTCCCACTCCATACTGGACATGGATAACATAGTCATCTTCAAGTATCTGATTTGCCTTCTTGTATTTTATGCCTTTATTTACTTTTCTTTTCTTCTCATAAATATACCCGTCAAGTTCCCTGTCAGTAAGGACAAAGGTATCCTTGACGATAAATCCTTCAAACAGCTCATAATTTACAATATCTATCTGCTTTTTATTATATATTTCCCTGTAATCTTCCAGTTTTTACATAAGTTTTAGTGTAAAGCTGAACTTTTTTAGTTTTTGACAGTTTATTCAGCTTTTCCTTATCCTTAAAGGTTTCCATCTGTTCCTCAGTAAAGTTTACAGTTTCAATAATGGAACTCTTCTTTTTCAGATTTTCAAATCTTTTCTATATACATCTTCCTTTTCCTGTTGATTAAAATATATTCCTCCATCTTATAGTTGAGCAGTTCCTCATTTTCAGGACAATAATCACATCATCCCCCTCAGCTCTTCTATAAGTTCAACAAGTTCATAGTTATTTCCTGACAGGGATGTTTCCAAAAATCTTTTATTTCCTCAAGTCTGCTGAGGGATCTCTGACTGTCACATCAAATTCCCTTATACTTTCCAGTTCTTCATCAAAAACTCAAATCTTATAGGTTTTTCCATATTTGGAGGAAAAATATCAAGAATATCTCCCCTTCTGCTGAATTCACCCTTCTTTTCAACCATATAGGACTGTTCATAGCCATTTTCCACTAAAAATCTGCTATTTCTGAAAATTTATATTCACTTCCTGTTTTTAAAAATTGAGAAAATTCACCTTTTTCAAAAAAATATGTCAAGTGTAATCTGTAAATTCAGAAATAGAATGAAATTAGATCTGTTTTTAATATATCAAAATTTCTATGTTTATTCCTGTTAAATCTTCCTTATTTGAAGATATGTTTTTCAAAAATCGAAAGATCTTTCTCCATGTCTCTGAGTAGCCTTCCAGCATACTGTAATAATTTTCAAGGTTTTCTGTTGGAGGTGGAAACATATACGATTTTTCATTCGAACATAACAAAAACCAGGGATTGCTCCCAGTATATTTTGCTTTTCAAGTTTTAAAAGCATTTCTGTCTATCTATCCAAAAACTTTAAACTTTGCATTTTTTTCTCCTTACTTATGAGGGTTCATGCCACCCTCATTCTCTCCCTCGGCTACAAAAATTTTTTGCCTTCAAAAATAATCATTGAGTCAAAAATGACAAAATCGCTATGCTCAGACAGACATTTTTATTTGACTCAATTCATATTTTTTCAGAAAATTTTGAATGCCGGAAATTCTATTATAATCATAAAATTTACTGAATTTCTTTTGATTTTATTAACATTACTGTTGTATAAATTATATAAATGAATACAAGATATTTTTACCAGTCCAAAGTGATGAATAAGTGAAAACAGTATAGTAACTCCAATTATTGCAAATGCATATACTACTCCTCTTCCTATCTTTTCTCCCTGAACCTCTTCTGCATCTTCTCCAAACATTAATGGTGTAAAAAGTATCATTTATTATAGGTACAAATCCATTTTAGCACTAAGTATTGCATATGAAAAGGGCTTCATTTCTGATTTTAAATACCCAGAATACAAAAACTACTATTCCATCATGATTCCGTAATAAATTTTTCCCATGTGGAGTTGATGAGCTTGTAGGCATATCTGTTGCCATGTATATTCCGCAAAGCATAAGGCTACCTAATGAAATACCTGCATTTATACCTGTAAATCTTGAAATCATCATTCCTACAAAAACTGTAATAAATAAAGTTACAGGAATGTGCCAGGAAATTCTGTCCCTATAAATAAGGTATACTCCTCCAAGAACTAGAAGAAGGACTGAATATTCCCCAATTGCACCTGATGATTTTTAATATAAGTGAATCAAGATTATTAAAAATGAAAAATTTTCCTAAAAATCAAACAGCTTTGCTCCTGTAACCTGTATTGCTTCCTCATTATACCAGATTGTACCTGAAGACATTACCGTTCCAAAAATACAGTCATAAATTCCTTCCAACTATGGCGAGGTTAAATCTGTTTCTTCAAGTCCACTGTATATAAGCTTTCCAAATATTATAGCCATCGCACCATGCAAATGCAACCACATAAAGAGGTGTGAAAGGGCTACTATCAGTGCAAGCAGTATTCCTGTCACTACTGCCGATAAATTTAATATTGAGTCGTATTTCTTAAAAAATATTGCAGAAAATAAAAACTCTGTTACTACGGCTGAAACTACTGATGTTAAAATAACAAGCAGAGGATAAAGTCCATAAACTGCCCCACTTACAGAAAGTATAGCAGGCAGTAATGCTATTATTCCATCTCCATTACCTTGGAACACTGTCCTTTACTCTAATATGAGGAGTGTAACGTTTTATTATTGTATTCTCCATTGTTTTTTCCATTATTTCATTTCCCCCGTTTCTCTAAGCTTTTCTTTTCCTTCCTTTATACTCTTTATTAAAGGTACTCTTGACGGACACACATACTCACAGGCACCGCATTCTATACAGTTATCCAGATGATATACGGTAACAAGTTTTTCATACTGTTCCTTTCTGTAACTTTCTGCAAATTTCATAGGCATCAGTCCCATTGGACACACATCCACGCAATATCCGCATGAAATACAGTTTTCCCTTTTTACTGAATCAATATCCTTAGAAAGAAATAGAATTCCTGATGTTCCCTTTACAACAGGAGTTGATGTTTCAGTAACTTCTTCTCCCATCATTGGTCCACCAAATACAATTTTTGCATTGTCTTCAGGGTTTAACTGCTCAATTATATGACTTAAAGGCGTTCCTACCTTTAAAAGATAGTTTCCTTTTTTTTCCACCTTTTCCCCTGATACAGTTACAACTCTCTCAACCAGAGGTTTTCCTTCAGTAAAGGCATCATACATTGATTTCACAGTTCCGACATTACTTACTATTACTCCATGATTTCCAGGAATTTCACCCTTCTTTATTTCCTTTCCTGTAACACTTCTTATAAGCTGAAGCTCACTTCCCTGAGGATAGGCTGTCGGTAATATCTGAATCTTTACATTAAACAGTCTGCTCTGTAATAATAACTTCAATATGCTCTGCAATATCTATATTTTCCTCTTCTATACCTATTACAACTTCCCTAGGTCTTAGAAGTTTTTCAGCAATTTTTATTCCTCCCAGCAAATCTTCCACATAATTTGACATTATTGTGTAGTCTGCTGTAAGGTATGGCTCACATTCAGCTCCATTTACTATAAATGTGTCTATATATATGTCATATCATATTTTTGCATGTGTAGGAAACTGGGCTCCTCCTTCCTCCTATACCTGCTTCCTTTATAATTTCAAGTATTTCATCTCTTCTGAGATGTTCCAACTTCCTCTATTCTTCTTTTTCAGTTTCAATTTCCTTGTACTTGAAATCATTTTTAATTACCACTGTTTTCACTTTTTCCCGTTAGCAGCAGGCTTTTCTGCAATTTCTGTAACTTTTCCGGAAACAGGTGAATGTACCATTGAAGAAACTTTTCCAGAAACTTCACCTATTTTTCGCAACGGTGTACATAATCACCTACTTTTTACTGTTTCCTTCGCCACCTGTCCAATATGCTGGGATAACGGAACATAAAAACTCAGGATCCTTCATTGTTGTGAGTCCTGTTTTTAGTAACTATGTTTCATTGATTCGATTTTCATTTTTCGCTTATTATATTTTTCATTTTACTAATTCCTTTTCTCTCCGTTTTATATTCTATTATTCATTTTATAACGTATTTTAAAATCCTTCTGAATAATGAATTTTTCCATTTTCATCTATCATGTATCCTTCTACCTTTATTTCCTATTCAGCTTAGCCAGTATTTCAAAAACTTTTCAGAGTCTGGTTATAAAGTCCCAGTAGAAATTATATCTCTGTAAAAGCTTCCTTCTGTAACTATTCCTATTTGTTTATTTTTCCTGGATAGCCTGTTTTTAGGGCTCAATATATGTCCATATTTCTGATTGTCTATTTCTCAAAAGGTATTTCCCTGATTTGAAGTGGAATAGGATTCGTCTGAAATTTTTATATCAAATAAATCTTCATCATTTTCTTCTTTATAGCTGTCTAATATTATACGAGTTACATAACCTTCTCTGTTTTTTCGATATTTTTCCTTTTCAGGATTTTCACTTTCCAACTATCCATACATCATCTTCAGTTCATTAACTGTCACTATGCTACTTCCTCCTGCATTTATAATTGCATCATCTATTCCTCTTCTTTTTATTTCCTTTACCAGTTTATCTACTGCATAGGATTTGATGAAAAGAGCCGGTTATGATTTCCTGACCGGCATCTATTTTTCACCCTTTTCTTTCCCTGTCATTACTATTTTTTTATAATCAATCAGTTTACCTGTTTCTTCGATTTCTTCCTTTTTCAGGTATTCTAATATCTGATTTCTATAAAAGCCCCAAAAGTTTTTATTAACGGCATTATTGTAATGTCATACTCACCATTCATCATATCTGAAAAATGAACAACCCTTTCAAAAATTTCTATCATTTCTTCATTTACTTCTACAAATTTCACTATTTTTATTTATCCTGTCAATAAAAGAATTTTCCAGAGTAGGAATTGTATTTTTCATTTACATCTTCAGAGTATGCCATACAGCTCATCAAAAACCGTTTCTGAATAATATTCTTCAGGTATTTTATTTTTATATTTGTGTGAAATAAAAACCTGGTCTGAACTTTTGTAATTTCTACTCATTTTACTTCACCTAGTTATCATTGCTGCTTGATGAAGATTTTTCTTTTGCCTTAGGTTCTGATTTTTGTCTCAGACTTTTTAGGAGCTTCCACTTTTGTTTCTGTCTTAGTGTTTCCTTTCTGGAGCTACTTCTGCAGAGCATTCTCCTTAACCTGAGAATTTGACTGTACTGCTTTCTGAGTCTTTTTACTCTTCTTTTGAGACTGCTTGCTGTTATTACGTGCATTTGGATCTGCAGCAGGCTGCCCTCTGTGCCACACCTTCAACAGGTGGTGTAACCACTACCGGCTGAGTTTGCGGTGTATTTTGTATGCCTGTCCGTTATTTTCCACTGCCACTGCCACTGCATCAGCTTTTTATTTTCCTTTTATCAGTTTCTGTTTCTTTACTTTCAGCAACTGTATTTTGTTGACTTATTTCTGTCATGTTAAAACTTCCAAATGCAACCAGTGAGATTGCCCTAGAAATAATAATATCTTTTTGCATTTTTCATCTATTTTTCCTCCTGAATTTTTAATTTTTCAAAACTTTTTATTGTATAATGATTTGTATATCCATCTTTATCAAGTAACTCTTCGTGGCTTCCATTCCTTAATTTCCCCCTGCTGAATAACAACTATCTTGTCACTGTTTATATGTAGAAAGTCTGTGTGCAATAACAAAAGTTGTTTTTCCCTTCATAAGTTTTTCCAGTGCATCCTGAACAAGCTGTTCAGATTCATTATCAAGGCACTTGTGGCCTCATCCAGAATAAGTATCTGAGGATTTTCAAGTATTGCTCTTTGCTATTGATATTCTCTGTTTCTGACCACCTGACAGTTTTACTCCTCTTTCCCCAATTTCAGTTTCTTATCCCTGTTCAAGTTTTTCTATAAATTCATGTGCATTGGCTTTTTGCGGCTTCTATAACCTCCTCAACAGAAGCCTTCTGATTTCCATATTTTATATTTTTCAAGTACTGTTCCTCCGAAAAGGAATGTTTCCTATGGAACAATTCTATTTTTACGCAGGCTCTTTATTTTATAGTTTTTACATTTATTCCGTCTATTGTTATCATTCCTGCATCAACATCAAAAATCTCGGTATAAGATTTACTAAAGTAGATTTTCCTCCACCTGAATTTCCTACAAGAGCAACTGTTTTCTCCCTTTTTTGCAACCAGATTTATATTTTTCAGAATCTTTTCATCGTTATCTTTTATAACGAAATCAACATTTTCAAATGTTATATCACTTCTAAATTCTTCAAATTTAACACGATCAGGTGCATCCGCTATTTCAGGAACAACATCCAGAAATTTCAAATATTCTTCCTATTGAAGGGATGTTCATGCTTATTTCATTGTATCTGCTCATAGCTCTCTTGACTGGAGTATACATTGAAGAAATCGCCCCTACTATAGTTATAAGTCTCCTGTAGTAAAGTGGTTTCCCTCAGAACCCTGAATCCTCCAAACATAAGAAGCATTGCTACCATTATATAGTTAATGGCTTCTGAAATTGCACTTGATTTCGATGTATATCTGGCACTTTTTCAATGCCACTTTCTTTAATTCAGTGCTTTTTCTTAAAATCCTTTACTTCTTCTTTTCCATTGCAAAAGCTTTTTATTACCCTTATTCCAGACAATGTTTCCTGTAATTTTGAATTTAACGTACCTGTTGCTTCCTGTCTTGCTTTTCCTGACATCTTTTAATTTTTGAATATCTTTTCACTGTAATCATTAAAAATAGTTTTGCAACAACTAAAAACTCAAGTGTCAGCTTCCAATCAATATAAAAGCCACAGCTAAACAGAAAATTGCTTTTAGATAGCTTCTGAAAACATGTTAAAAACTTTCTATTATTAGATAGTTTACATTACTTGATCATTTAAGACTTTACCATTAATTCCCTACTTTAGTTCTGGAAAAATATTCCATATCAAGTGATTGTATTTTAACGTATAAATCATCAGTTATATTTTTATAAATTGATGATGATATAACTGCTGAAAAGAACTCCATTCAATAAATTAAAACTGCTCCTATTGCCGCAAGAGCAGATCATTCCTCCTGCCGCATAGAGTATATCTTTTTCATTACTTCCTAAAATTCCCGCATCCACCAGTCTCTTTTATAAGACCAAGAGGTGAAATTGAAACAGCAGATGAAACTAGTGCTAAAAGCATATTAAGTACTATTAGCAAATAGTATTTCTTTATATATTTCTTCAGCTTCTTTACCATTAAGAAATCTTCACTTTTCAGTATTTTTCATTGTTTTATCCCTTCTCTATTTACTATCCTTTATTGTACACGGTTTCAATTTTTTCAAATAGATTATAGTCCCTTTATCCTGTCGCCATTTATACAGTAAATCTTTTTCAGGATTCATTTTACACCACTTACATTTCCTGAAGTCATTACAAAGGACTTTATTCCTAATTATTTTCTCCACATTTTCCTTTATAGGCATGACCCATGGATATGAAAGAAATTCCCTTTCTTATTTAATTTTTCCTCTATAAGCCTTTTTATTTTCACTTATTTCAAAGCTCACTCTTTTTCAAATTCCTCATCTGAAATTTCTTCAAAAAATTCCTTTTTCTGCTCATAAACAGTTTATTCAGAAATATTTTTCTGTTCTTTGGAAGATTTTCCTTTAAATTCTTCAGAATTTACAATTTTCCTATCTTATCCATAAATCCTTCCTTCAGTTTCATACCCTTTATGGAAATCTGGCTTCTTATTTTAAATACAGGAAGTCCTGTAAAATCTAAATCCTGAAATCCCTTTATTTCAGTCTTTTCCTTCTTTGAAAGGCCTTCCCTGAAAATAGAAAAATATTCCTTTTTACAAAATCTCCTTCCGTCTTTTCAAAAATCCTTTTATTTCAGCTTTTCTTATTGTCGGATAATGGAATGTGTATAGAGCTGAAAATCCAAGACTCCCTTTTCATACATTTCCTTTATTTCATCCCAGTCCAGGTAATCCCTGTCATTTCCAATATAGGCTGTATTGAGAAGTGTAGCTTTTATATTGTATTTCTTCAGGATTGGAAAAGCTTTAAGTATAGTTATTTTTATATCCGTCATCAAAAGTGACAAGTATGCTTTTCTCATCAAGAATATAGTTCATTTCTTCAAGTTCTTCCATTTTATATGTTTTTCATAGTCTTTTTATGTATTCCATATGCTTTTTCAAATTCTTCTTCTGATATTATTCCTTCAGTTTTTTCATTGAAAACATTACATTACATAAGACAGGCACTGATTTTTTCCTGTATATATAGTGAAAATACAAAAATCAGAACTGCAGTCAATCCTGCTAATAGTAAGTACATTTTATTTTACCTTTCCAAAATAATTTTAAAAATGTATATCTTATTTTTTACCATTCTGTCATTTTAAAGTCGAGAATGCTATTTTTCCCTTTTCTGCTAGAATGCACATGTCTCTTGTCTCCAATATGCTCCACATACTTTTTCCTTAAAATAGATAGTCCTGTAATTTCTGTCCTTATAAAATTTTTGACAGCTCCATTTCATAAAAGCTTATCCTTCAGTTTTTCATGAGATCCAAACAGATCATGGTCAGATTTCCTTCTAAGTCCCGGATTATATGTATAGATTTCTTCATTTACTTCATAAAACTCTCTCCGTCTTTTTGAAACATACTCCTCCTTCATGAAAAAGTCTTCCTTAAAGTCCTTTTTGCTACGTAATCCCACAGTAAAGCAGTTTTGGGTCTTCCTAGAAGTTTCATTGATTTCTCTATGAAACCTTCCTTCAAAAATTCCCAGTCATCCTCACAATGAAATATATGTTCGGTATCTACTTCGTTGTAGCCTTATCTATGATTTCAGCTGACCTTCCCTTGTTTCGTTTATTATCAGGCTGAAATTATATTTATTTTCATATTGAAAACTAAGATTTTCCAGTTTCTTTCCTTCTGTACTGTCTTCTGTTATTATTATCTTTTTTTATCGGATAAGTGTTTTTCAAAGAAACTGTCCAGAGTCCTCTTAAGCAAGTCAGAATCTTCGCAACTTGTTATTACCAAAATAACTTCCTCCATAATTTTATCCTTTCCCGGCAGTTTATTTTACTTTTCAAATAATTTCAAAAATGTATATCTTATTTTTCACCATTCTGTCTATTTTAAAATCAAGAACGCTATTTTTTTCCCTTTTTGCTGAAGTGGACGTGTCTTTTGTTTCCTATATGTTCCACAAAGGGATTTACAAAGGAAATCATTTTAAATCCCCTGTCCTTGTAAAATTTTGACAGTTCCGCCTCCCACAGTTTCCCTTCTAGCTTTTCATGGGAACCGAACAGGTCGCACACATCCTTTCTTCTAAGTCCTGGATTATATGTAAATACATCTTCCAGTATTTCAAAGTACTCCTCTCAGTTAGATGCCTTGTAGTTTTCCTTGGAAATAGGAATTCCCGAGCAGTCTTCCCTTGACCTTAAACCGACTACTGCTATTTTAGGGTCTTCTTTAAGCATATCCATGGATTTTTCTATAAATCCTTCCCTTAAAAATTCCCAGTCATCTTCACAGTGAAATACATATTCTGTATTTACTTCCTTATAAGCCTTGTCAATGGACTTTATCTGTCCTATTCTTTGTTTCATTCACTATTAATTTAAAGTTCTGATCCTTGTATTTTGAGACCAGCTTTTTCCAGTTTTTCCTTCTGTACTGTCTTCGGTTATTATCACTTCTTTTTATTGGATAAGTGTTATACTTGAAAAACTGTCTAAAGTTCTTTCCAGCAAATCAAACCTTCCACAACTTGTTATTACCAAACTGACATCATTCATGACTATCCAGCCCTTTTCTCTGCTTTTTCTTCTCTTTTATTACTCTGGCTAAAAATTCATCATTTTTCAGCTAACCCGCTCTATCATTTTTCCTTATGGTAGATATGATAAGTCAGCCCGCTAAATTTAAGCCTCTTTTTACCTATGCCGCTATTAAAAAGTCTGACTGCGATTTCACTGTCTTACGCCCCCAGCCCTGAATTTTTCTTCAAAAACCGTTTACCTTTACTAAATCTTCCCTGAAAGAAGGACATATTGCACCCTCTTATTCCGAAAGCTTTTTATCCTTTTTAGTAACAATTTTTGAAAGCAGCTTATTTCTTGTTGTATTTGCCTTATTTTTATATCCCTTTTCAAATAGCACTTTTGGAAATTCAGGCAATTTCCTTCAATATTTTAGATTCTTCTTCAGATATTATCACTCTTGAGACCTTGGATAAAATATCCCTTTTCCATATTTTCAATGTGATCCTGTATAAAATGTCTTTTCCAGAATCAAATCTCCATCTATTATTATGACATATTTTTCCTGTTGCTTTTGCTATCGCCTTGTTTCTTGACATTGAAAGCCTGAATCCGTCATCTTCCTGCCAGGATATGTATTATTTTCACATTTGGATTACTGTCCTTTATTTTCTTGACAAGATTTACAGTTTCCTCACGTGAACCGTCATCAGCCACTATTATTTCCTTTGGAAGGGCAGTCTGTCTTAATACACTGTTAAGACATATTTCCAACGCCTGTGACTGAGTTATATGTTGTAACAATGAGTAGTATCCTTTCCCAATGTTTTAAAATACTGCTCCCTTAATTTAGTATATTTTGTCATAGTGTAGATTGAGCTGTACTTTGCCAGAAGATATCCTTCATATCCGTCAAGAAATCCAAGCTGCAGAATATACATCCTTATAAATCTGAACAGCATTTTGAGTAAATCTTACAATTCCTGATTTTTGTGTTCCTTCATACTGTGTGGCACTTTCGGAAGTGTATCTGTTAAGTTTTTCAGAAACTGCTCTATATTGTCATAAGTATAATGAATTATGAGTTATTTATTTTTCCCTGTTCTGCTATTTTCAGCTATTTCATATTTTTCATGAACTTCCTGTCGCTTATTGTGACTTTTTCCTTTTTCCAGAGCCTGATTACATAATCATCCCATCCGCCATGCTTTATTTCCTTACCAAAGCATATGTTTCTCAATTTTTATCTTATATACATCAGAATCTGAATTTCCATTTATTATATCCCTTATTTTTCCTTCAGTTCTGCTGATATGACTTCATCTGCATCTATTAAAAAGAATCCAGTCACCACTACATTTTTCAAGTACCGAATTTTTCTGTGGACCGTACCTTCCATTTTTCAACAAAAACTTCTGCTCCTTTGGACTTTTGCAATTTCCACTGTCCTATCAGAACTTTCACTGTCCACAACTATTATTTTCATCCACTATTTCCCTTACAGAATCAGTGTCTTTCCTACTCTGTTTTTCTTCGTTATATGTTATTATCCCTACTGATAATTTCATCAGATTTCCCCTTAATTTTTATTTTTGCCTTCCTGTTTCTAAAATCATCTCTTATTATCTGAAAATATATACCTATTTTCTTTATACATTTTTATTCCTTTAAGATGTTTTGTCTTCAGATATAAAAAGCGGTCTGCTTCCCTTCCATGAATGGTGCCACCAGTGAATTGCATATGTATCTTCCTTTATCATGCTTTTCACTGAATTTCTGATTAGGAAGGAAAAGGATAAAATATTCCTTTCTGTAAATATATATTCCGTTTTCATTATTTTTATTTCATTTTTGAAAAATCACATAAAATAGCTTTTTAAGTACATACTTTGTTATCTGAGGTAAAGTAAATAAAGGACTTGCGTATATTTCATTATCATAAAAATTTATCATTTTTTCAGAAATTCACTTTTTAGTAGCCACTCCGAAAAAGTCCCATTCTATTCCGTCATCACTTTCGTATCCTGTGAAAAATTCTACATTTCCATTTTCAAAGAGAGGAAAAAATCCTTTACTATTTCCATATCCGTATCCAGATATATCCGCCATGTTCATATAAATAATGTATTCTCACATAATCAGCAATGTAAGCTCAAAGATTTCTTTTATAGCACTCCCTCAGGAAACTATTTTTCTATATGTTTTTCCAAATCAAAGTTTTTCATTTATTTCAACAATTTCATAATCCGGCATTTTTCTCCTGCCATGATTTAAGACACTTATGAAAAATTTCAGGCTTTTCATCATTTCCTATCCAGACATAATGAAGCCTTTTAGGTATCCGTGTCATACATTTATCCTCTTTTCACTTTAAACTTGTTTCTGATTTTTTCAGAAAATTTCCTCCTGTGTAAAATATTCCTCCTGTATACACATATATACAGTTCCACATTTCTCAAATTTGATTTTATCCTGAATAGATAATCTTTACAGTCTTTCCTGAACTGACGGTATATTTTCTTAAACGTCATTTCTTCCACACTGGACAGATTTTTCTCATTGAGCTTTGTAGTATCTCTTTATCATATAAAATATTATTTCTTTTGTTTCAGAGTTCTTTTTTCATTTCTGTATCTTTCTATAAGCTCCTTAGCATTTTCAAAAATATCTTCTGCATGGGTTATATTCAGTGCAGACATTATACTCCACTTCTAGCTCTGTAATATCCGAATATTTCATCAGTTATTTTAAAGCTTTTCCGCATGATAGACACATCTATCGAAAAACACTTCATCTTCATTGGACTTTCTGCCTGCTGGAAAAATAAATACCGTTATCTGTAAGAGTTTTCTCTATACAGATATATCAGATCTTACATTCCAAAATTTTTCCCTGATTGACTTTACTCATGTATTCCTTCCTGAAACTACTTTACCAATAAGTTCCCTCGAATTCTCTCATCCAGAACTTCTTCCTTTGTAAATTCGCTGTAAGCTTTTTCCTTTCCGACTACAATATCTATTTTTTTCTCCGATTTTTATAGTCATTTTCAAGCTCTTTTATTATTTTCTCAATGAAACCGTATCAATCCAGTCATCACTGTCAAGAAAATATATAGTCTCCTGTACTGGCTTTTAATTCCTGTATTTCTGGCAAGCACTTGCCCCTGATTTTTCTGTGTTATGACTTTTATTCTATCATTCTTTTCAGTATATTCTTCAGTATATCCTATGAGCTGTCAGTAGAGCCGTCATTTCACCTATTATTTCAGTTTCAATGTCTTTTTGTAAAGCTATACTTTCGATACACTGCTTTATGTATTTTCTGTATTATATACAGTATTATAATACTAATTTCATTTTGAAACTCCTTTTGAAAATATTTATGAAGATTTTTATTTTCTTAATCTTCTTGTCTATGCTTTTCTTTATTCTTATACTATTTTTTCAATTTATTTTCACCATGTTCAGAAAAGAAATTTACTGTAATTTTTCTAAAAATGGCGTTTTTCTTCTCTATATTCCTTTGAATGTTTTATTATAATCTTATAGAGCCTGTGAATTTCATCTTCCAGCAGCTTTTTGTCCCTGCTGTCTTTTTCCAGCAATCATAAAATCATAAATTTCATTTATATTTTTCCATATCCTGATAGTTTTTCAGGGATTTTGTTGACATGATGCTATTTTTCACGCTGCAAATAGTTATAATAATAAATTCCATAAAATCTCACTTTTGATGCCTTTCAAAAGAGTCTCAGCTGTAAAAATCTCATCTTCATGCATTCTGTCCCTTCTTAAAATATGCTGTTCTCCAGTAGAAATTCCCTCCTGAAAAATATCATCCCATACTTCCGGTCCATGCATGTCGTTCCTGTACATTATATCAAAATATTCTTTTCCTGTTCTTATTTCTCCCTTATCATAACTTTCTTATTTCTGTCACACATCAAGTTCAGTTCCGTTATTTTTTCTCAATAATCTTTTTATATCTTCCCTATTCCAATGTCTCACCTTATCTTCTATAACTTCATTTATAAACTTTTCATAATTTTCCGTATCCACAAAATCATCGCTGTCTATAAAGGAAATATATTCTCCTTTTGCTGCTTTAAGACCATTATTTCTGGCTTCACTCAGTCCCTGATTTTTCCTGGGATATGATTATTATATTTTTCATTTTTGTGATTTTCCTTAAATCTTTCCACTATTTCAAGTGAGCTGTCTTTTGTTCCGTCATTTACTACTATAATTTTCATTTTCTATTTTCAGTCCGCACAATGACTCCAGACACTTTTCCACATATTTTTCCACGTTGTATACAGGTACGATTATACTTAATTTTAAAGTCGACATTTTCATCCTCTTCATTTTTCAATTTGTTTTATATATTATATCATAAAATTAAATAAATATTCCAAAAATATCTTTTATATGATAAAATTTATAAAATAAATAAAATCAGAGCTTTAAATATGAAAAATTAGAATTCTACAGGATATTTCCATACACTTCTGTTTCCGATTATGTTATTTTTATCCTATAAAGGGAGACAGACTCTCAGTTATCTGATAATGCTAATATTTTTTTACTCAGCATGTTGTTCAGGAAAAATAGTAATCTAAAAACTTTTAGTTGATGGAAAAAAATAGCTGGCAGGGTTATTAATCTTTTGTCCTTTCACCTTTTATAATTTCCTGAGTGGCGGAATAGTTTCAAAGGGTGGACAGCAATCCCTACTTATACTGGTTAATATTTTTCCCGTTAGTTTTTACATAGACAATGAAATAAATTATGGAATTTTATAAAAGCTTTCCTTGCAGGGGAACAATTTCACTGATTATAACTTTAGTAATTTTTATAAAAATTATGAGAATGGGGCTCATCCTCAAGGACTTGTTTTTCAAGAATATTTTTGCTCTTCAGACTCAGGATTTTGCAAACATTATGTCTCATTCTGCTGTTATTCCTGCTGTCATTTATTCTGTTTTACAGAAATGAAGATAAAAGAAAAATACATGGATAAAATTATTTCTTACAGGAGTTTTTCTGCCTTGATTTATTTATAATCATAGCAAATCAGGTCCAAAAATAGTGTATGTATCACTTTTTCTGCCTTTAATATATATCCTGTATAAAGGAACAAGGTTTACATTCTAGGATTTATTGCAGCTTCTGTCATGGATTTTTCCTTCTGCCAAAAATCAATTACCGATAGATTGCGGTACATTATCAAATATAAGCAGGATCCTTCAAGCTACCTGCGTGTACTGTTCTGGGATGCGGCTATTTCTTCATTCAAAAAGTCCGATATTCGGTATGGCTACAAAGGAAAGAATTAGCCTTCAATATGAATCATTTCAAGGAAAAAGGGATGTTTAAAACTATATTGAAACTAACTATGGTCTTGATCCTGTAGGAATTACAAATACACACTAACATGTATCTTCATCATCTTGCCAACTATGGAATTGCAGGAGCTCTATCCCAGTTAGTTTTACTTTCTGTTTGTCATTATTCCTTCAAGACTTGTAAAAGCTTAACTTTTCATAAAACAAAGAGATACGAGTTCATTCAGCATATATTGCCCTTGAGATAGGGACTAAAGTCTTCCTATATCAGCTTACCTGATTCAGGGACTGACAGAGTATAACCTTAATAAACAAGCCGATGATTTTTCACCCTTGCAATGATAGCTTGCAATACTGAATTTTATGCTATAAAAAGCTGAAAAATAATATAAAAAGCACATCTGACAGAATTTTTCTGGAACAGGTGTGCTTTTTAGTCACTATTACTTTAATTTATATGATTTTATATCTGCCAGTTTTTATTGTTTTTATACTGCAAAAATCATATTGAGAAAAAGATAAAAATACTGAAATAATAATGATATGCTACTTCAATATTAATTCCAAATAATCCCGGAATAACTATAGTTACAATACTTATAAATAAATTCAGTAAATTTAATACAAGACTTTTCATATCGGTTTTAATTCAGAAATATTCTTTTTCTTTCTGAACAGTTTATAATCATTTTCCTGCTTTTTAGAAAAATAATGAAATCACTATTTCTTCTTCTTTTTGTGATGTAAGGAACGTAAATTCTGAATCAGGTTTTAAATGATACTCTTTATCTGCTGCCCAGACTGTAATATAGTCATAATGACCTAAAAATATTTATATATAGTCACTTCTGTCATTTTCACTCCTATTATCCCCTTCTTTAAAGTATAACCTTTATTCAAAATACCGCTATAAAAATATTCTTAAATAAAATAAAATTATATTTAAAATAGCACTTTTATAAATAACTGTCCTTATTTTTCCTCCATAAGAAAAACAGGGATATCGTAAAATATTATACTATAAAGTATAATCAGAATTATAAACCATTTTATTCCGAACTTATAATATAATATTTTTCATTAATATTCACCTCCTGTGGAAACTTAAAATATTCCCCCATACCATATGAGGAAATTATTTCAGTTATATAAAAAGGTCTCAGCATTTTGCCTTTGTTTCCTTCTCTACGAATAATCTCATGCAGAATATACATCTCATATATCTCTTAATTTTAGGTTTATAAATAGGGATATGACAGCAGTGCTATAATATACGTTATCGATATTCTGCCAATGAAATTACTACAATCTTATGATTAATTTTCATTGATAAGATAATCAATCCTGTAAGTATTAAACTATAAAATATATCCACCAGCTAAACCAGATTATTTCAAGACTTTCTTCTTTCATACAAGATTAAATATTTTCTTTATTATTTCTTTGACATTTTCTGCTCCTGTCCATTCACTAAAGCTCTATATTTTCTAACCGCTATATCCGCATTTGTAAACTCTAACTTCTGATTAACAGTAACTTCCAATAGCCCCCAAGACAAATCATCATCGTCAAAATAAGTAGCCAGATTCACTCGAATATATGAAGACCTGCAAATTTTATTCTTTTCTTTAAACTCTTTTCTGTAACTTCCTTCTCATCTTTTGCCAACCAGGAATCATTTTTAATTCAAGCAGTTTATAAGCTGAATATTCCTGGCTATAAAAGTCTATAAGTTCTATATTTGATATGTTTTTCACTTTTTGAGTTCTTCCGTATTTTCCAGCATTAAAATAATATTCAATGCCTTCCTTAACTAATTTATAGATATTCCAGTTCCTCTATTTGTAAACTTTCCCAAAATTTTTAATAGTAACCGTTTTAGGCATTTTTCTTTCGTTATTTCTCTAAAAACAGTGTCAGGAGCTGACCCTAAGCACAGACAGCTCTTCCATAGAAATTTCTCATATATTCTGCAAAAGCTTTATTGAACTGTTTTAATGTAGCTTCTATCACCTTCTGTATCCACTAAGAAAAGCCTGTCACCCTAAATTTCATTTCCTTCACAGAAAAATCATCTAGCATTTGGTGTTCCTCCTAGCCACCAGCTTTCCTTCATTTTACGCTCCATATAAGACAATATATTGAATCATTTTCATTGCTTTCTGAGTTTTGGGAAAAATACTCTATGATTTTCCTCTTTTACAATTTCTTCCCTTTCTTAAAACTACAAAATCTTCCTTATTTTCAGAAAGACAGTAAAAGCAAGTCAAAATCTTTTAATATTTCCATATTTCCTTCTAATATTTCTTCGTGAATTTTCTGAAGTTTTTCCATTGTATATTTAATCACTCCTATGTCTAATCCATTCTCCCACAGGTCTTGAAACAGGGGTTATGAAAGGTTCAGCTCACATCATCTTCGTGATGGGTACTGATACTACTGTTCCTTTCGTTTTCTTTTCCTAAAGTATATTTTGATTTCATATTAATATATTTGATAATATATATTTACTTCAACATATTTAATAAAATTGTAGTAGAATAAAAATAAAATGTATTATAAAAGCCTTATTCATTTTTAACAAGATAGCAAGAAGTCTCGACTTCTATAAGTAGGAGGATAGATTGCTCATTGAGGATACATCCATGATAAAATTTTTGTCAGCAAATATTGAGGAGAAATCATTAAAAATAATATTTCAAAATCAAAAGGAGGTGTAATTTTGTGAAATATAATTTTAGCATTCAGATACAGAATTTATCCAAATAAGGAACAGGAAGTATTGATAAATAAGACTTTTGGATGTGTTCGTTTTGTTTACAATACGATTTTTGTATGCAAATAAATTTTATGAAAAACTGGGAAAAATAAAATAATTACACCTGCTAGTTTGAAAAGTGAAAATCAATTTTTGAAAGAAGTAGACAGTTTGGCACTTTCAAATGCTCAATTGAATGTAAAAAAATCGTTTACAAATTTCTTTCAAAAAGAGACAAAGTTTCAGGTTCAAATTTAAAAAGAATAATGTTAAAGTTATGCGACAAATTGTGTAATAATTCATACGAATAGGGGAAAACAAATATTTGGTTTTGCCAAAATTGAAAAAGTTAAATTAAAATATCATAGAGAAATACCGAAGGATTATACAAGATAAAGTCAGTAACACTAATAAGCAGTATGGAAATTACTATGTTTCTGTTTGACAGAATTTGAAAAAGAAATTCAAAAATGCCAAGTAATGATAAAGTAATTGGACTTGATTTTTCAATGTCTGAGATTATTGTCAGTTCTGAAAACCAAAGGGCTGATTATCCAAGATATTTTAGGATGTTAGAAGAAAAATTAAAGAAATTACAAAATCATTATCAGGAAAGTAAAATTTTTCTAAAATTGGTATAGACAAAAGTGAAAATATCAAAATTGTATGAGTATATCAAAGAAATTGCCAAGAGATGCATAAATTATCGAAAAATTTGTCTGAAGCGTATAATGCCATGATTGTTGAGGATTTGAATATGAAAAGGGATGGAGCAGGCATTAAATTTTGGTAAAAGTGTAGAGATAATGGATGAGGAAATGTTTTAAGAATGCTTGAGTATAAGTTGATAGGGAAACAATTTTTGAAGATAGATCAGCGGTTTCCGTCATCGAAAACTGTAGTAAATGTGAGAATGTTAAAGAAGACTGAAATTATCAGAAAGAAACTATAAATGTGAGTGCTGTGGAATTGAAATTGATAGAGATTACAATGCGGCACTGAATCATACATTGGAGAGAGAGAAATGTTGAAATATTGGAAATAAAACAGGGCAGGGACTGTCCGAAGAACAGTAAATATATTTACTGTAAAAGCAGAATACTCCAAAAAGCTTCCGCTTCTAAAAAGCAGGAGTAGTTCACCAGACTAAATCTATCATCCAGGAGGAAAATAAAGTGTTTAGAAAGAAAAGGAAGTTTTTCATGTTGGAAAATGTTGAAATTATTATTAATGAACTCAACCCACTGATGTATTTATAAACACAATCTATTGTAGATGTGCAGAATGCCCTGTGTATTAAAGGTGTTCCGTTTATTACCTGCGATATTTACGAAGATGAATTTTCTGACCATTTTTAATTGCTCCAGGTGGGACTGGAAGATGATGAAGAAAATGATGAGCCTGCTAGTGCAGAGGAACTGAAAAACAAAAATTGTTTGCTTTATTCAAGTTGAATGAGCATATAATGAGATAAAACTATAAAAAGGAGAATAAAAATTGGAAAATAGAAATTTATCTATATACGACTAATAAAATCTTCCATTCAATCTGATGGAAGCTTACCCAAAGATTTTAGTCTTCCTCTAAGAAGAAACAGACGGAATTTCTTGGGCAGACGTGTGCTAAGTGGACGGAGTTTTTACTACCCTACATGCCAGAAATGAAGACAGTATAGAACCTTTAAAAATATCATATTTCAAATTTCAGAAGGGAAGTTTTGAAGAAGCTGACAATAACTGTAAACAATTTAAATTTTCAATGGTTTCAATAAAATATTCCCTATTAAAATGGATTTTTCAGGAAAGAGAAAAATAAATATTAATAATCTATATAAATTTGCCTTTTTCAGTTAATTACTTCTCAAAAATAAAGAATGTATAAAATTTTTCTTTTATCTGTATTATCATTAATGGAGTTGAGAATAATGCTAAAATAATGGAATAAAAATCTTAGCTCTTTCGAGATGAGATTTACCTGTATTGTTTAAAATATCAATAGAATATTCGGAAAACTCAAATGATGAAATTTTTGAAATTGCTAAAAAGGTTGTAAAGGATGGGAAGAATACACTCTATTCCATATTTAGAAGTTACTAATAACGAAATAAGAATGGATATTGGAAGAAGGCTGCCATAATGAAGTGGTCCCGTCATATACTGCGTATTAACTTGCAGCAAAAAATAAATTTACTGGAAATATTAAATGAAGAAAATATCTCCAGTAAGAGATTTAATGATATTTCATATTTAGTTGACCTTTTATTAGATGAAGGAGCCTGTTACTTGGAATTTCGCTTAGAAAATAAAGAAATGCTAATTGAAAAATATTTAGAAAAGGCAAAATATTTATCTTCATCTGAAAATGATTATCGTACTATCATGATGATGAAAGAATATATAGAGGATAGCGAGGATATCAATAACGATTTTATAAAAATCTGCAGTGAAAATCCTGACTTCTGATTAAAAATAATATAAAGAATTATTGAAAAGGATATGCATACGATATAAGCAAAATACATAAAAATTGATACTGATGAATATGCTTTTGAAATATCTGAAAGACAATCTTCTATCCTTATATAATGAATTATATTTCAAAAGAAAATATGGAAAAGATTGTCTTATCTCTAGAAAAACTTTATCATTGGAAAAATGAGAGTTTCCTACTGATAAAATTAATTTTTATAAATGGAAAATTTACAACTTTAAATGTTGCAGTTAGAACTCTAGAAACTTTAAAGGAATAGAGAAAAATAATTATATGTGCTCTAATTTCTCCTTATGTAAATGTGAGACATGGAGCAGTTAATACATTGAAAAGTGGAAAGAGGATATGTTTTTCTAATGAATTAATAGAAATATACTTAGATTGAAGTTGATACAGATTTAAAAAGAAAAATTAGAAAATTATTAAAATAATTCAAAAATAGGATTGTCTCAAAAATTTAAAAACTGTTATAATTATTAACAGGAAACATTTTAGAGGCTAAAATGAAATTAATGTTTATAGAATTTTTATAGTTATATCCTTTATTTTTCTATTAGTTTTATTATTTTTATAATCAGAAAAAGATCAATAAAAAGTTATGTTTTTAGAAATTGATGAAGATTTAAAAACTTTAGCACCTGAAGAATAACATACTCAGAGGAAAAATTTTTCAAAAATAGTCAACTATGTTGGATTTTTCTTATTTTTATTATTTACTTTCTTCATTGTATTTCTAGGATATCAGGAATATAAAGATTATTCAGATTTTTCCAATTACTCCTATTATACCAATATTTATATGGTTTTGTTATCTCTGCTAATTTACTGCTTGCTTTTACTGATAAAAAGAAAGAAAACAAGAGAATTTCTGAAATGTTGGATAATTTTAGAAAAATCTAAACTTTTTAAAATGTGCAAAAAGCGGAGTTTTATACTCTCAAATAAAATAGTTGAAACTGGATTATTAGGATGATATAAAATTTGGAAGTAAATGTTAGTTTATCCAGGCTATATAATTCATATTATTGAAGCAGATGATGTAAAAGTTGAAGAAATTTTTGGTAGATATGGAAGTAAATCCTATGTATGTAAATGTTATATTAAAAGCACCTTTATAAACCTATAAATATAACTTTTGCCAAAAAGAAGTTTAGTGAAAAATAAGACATATTCTTTTAAAAAGGAAATATGAGGCACATAAACAAAACATATAAAAATAGATATACTACACCTCCAATACTGTGTCTAACTTTTTGGGGTCAGTACACTATCTCATTGAAAAAGTGTTATAATTACTAATAGAAAACACGGAGGTTTAAAATGAAATTGATATTTGAACTGACTAATGAACAAAAGAAAAATATTTAGGACTTATTCCTGTGGAAGAACATTGGGAACTTGTAAAGTTTGACAATGGTATCTATTATTATTTTGAAGAATGACACTATAAAAAAGAAATAAAAAGTCAGCAAAAATTATTATCATGAATCTGAATTAAATGTAAAGACATCAGAAAAATCGTACAATGATGACTTCCAAAAACTAAAAAGGGGAAAAATTAAAAGTTTAATTATACGGCAACTCAATCTTTTCACCTTTTGGAACTTATTTTACTTTTTCAGCTGATGGAGTGATTGTACAGAAATTATGCACTACAAGAACTTATTATTCAGAAACATTTTACTGAAAAGGAAGATATCTCTGATGATTTATGGTTAGATAAAATGGATGAAAGAAAACTACTAAAGAAGATTTAGAAGAAAATAGAAGAATTTAAAATGCTAAAAAGAAAGCATTGTAAATTCTAACGAGGATGCTTTCAAACTCTCAAGAGGAATGGTGCTTTGGTAGAATTTTAGTGGATGTTTCTAAACTAGAAAAGATAGAGGTTACAGAAAGAACAAAAACTATGAGCAGCTCATCTTGTGGGAAAACCTGTTTAATAATAAAAGTCTATCATAGAGATAGGAGTCATCAAAATGTTGATTTAAAAGATTTATCTGAGTGTCTGGCATTGCCTTCACAACCTATTATGGATAATATATATTATGGAGGCTGTTATTTTAGAAATTTACCTTTTAAAACCTAGAAAATGATATGTTTATTTCAGTTAGTGAAAGTATAAGTGGTATAGATAAAAACATAGTCACATACCCACAATATGGACTATATATAGGAAATTCTCTTTCTGATTATGAAAAACTTATTAAAGAATTGAAGATTGGTGCTCAAACTCTTAGAAGAGGAAGGAATAGGTTTTGTAATAGATACCTATAAATTAAAAGTGTATAGACAAAGTCCAATTATCCTTTTCTGGGAAAATGCAAAAACGTAATGTACCTGGTTTGAAAAAGATCCAGATTATGTAAATTGAAAAGAAAAATTTTTAAAGCTTTTGGACAGTAAGATCTGAAAACTTATGAGGAGAATTTAAAAATGGTGGAGGTCAAATAATGTTTTTCTTAGGATATTAGTTTTTATCTTTCTGCATTATCACTGTTTTGATGGATGTATCGAATATCAATACTCCTATATTAGGAAGACACTATATTTTAATATGACTCTCCTTACAAGGAATAGACAGACTTTGGACTATTAATTTTTAATTTCAAGCCTATGTTATCATAGTAAAAATGCATGCTGGAGGTAGTTCATTTCTCTTAACTACAATACAAGCTGTAATTTTTCTCAGTTTCCATAGCAACAGCTATCTTTGCTATTCCTGTTTGGTATATCATTGTTGGCACAGACATAATAGAAATAGGAGTTCACCTTTATATATTTTTATTCCAAGTCTTCATATATCCTGGGCTATACTTTTTAAAAATAGCGGATAGAATTTTTATACACAATAGAAAAAACTCAGAGTAGTTTTAGGGATGATTTTTACTATTCACAGAAGTAGAAGAGATCTTACACATGTCTATATTTTTAAATTTAAAAATTCTCAGATTTATATTCATTGGAATGTTTAACAGAGAATTTTTATAGATAGATTGGTTCTAAATTTTCTCACTTTTGGAAAAAGGAATTTTTGGGACAAATTATATAACAAGTATCAAAATTAATTGAAGATGCAGAGTAAATGCTCTCTATTGATAAAATCCGGAGGATATTATAATGGATCGTAAATGGGGATATGTTTTGATGAAAAAATTAAATATATCATATTCCTGACTTACCAAGACAAAAGAAAAATTGCAAAAAGTGTTGCTTGTTTTATCAGCAATCTCTTTTAGTGCCGCTTCAGTACAGAGTTTTCTTAGATAAAACTTCTTATGAACAGATATCGTTCCTAATTTACAGCATAGTAGTATGCTCTATCTTTATATGCCGTCATAAAAATAAATATACGTCTTATCGAAAAAGATTAAAAATTAATTGGAGAAGTCAAAAATAGATTATCTGAAAATTCGAAATTCGGCCTTTAAGATAGATATCTTTTTCTGTATAATTAGTTTCTATCATGATGTTTTTGCATTATCTTTTCAGATAAATAAATTATTAGAAGATTTTCATTTGAATTTATCATTTATCTCCTTTTTATTATTGGAATAATGATATTCAGCTATATTAATTTTCTGAAGGAGCTTTTAAAGTAGAAATATTCCCTGACATAGACAGACAAATTATAAAAATATACTGTAAAAATGATGAAATGGAATATATAAAAACAAATAATATAGACTATGTCAGATTTTTATTCAATCAGACACGGAAGGAAAGCAAGAGGAAAAATATCCTACTTTTACAAATTTTTGACATTGAAGACTTGCTGAAATGACTATAAATTTAAATGATTACTATTTACTAAAATATTTTGCAGAAAACAACGTGGCAATAAACGACCAGTATGAGAAGATTTTTAACAGGAAAAGGTGAAGAACTGTGGGAGTTATCAGAAAAAGATGAAATATATTATTTCCTTACTCAAAAGCAAGGAAAAGAGTGGAGCTATTGCTTTTGCTTAAGATAAAACAGGAATGCTTTAAAAGGGCTAAAAGATTATATTGATACGATAATGATATTATGAGTAAAAACATGTCTAGTTTCTGAAGAGATAGACATATATCTTCTCTGATTAATGAAAATAAAGAACTGGAAGCAATTACTTTTCTTCATGAAAAATAAGGATATGTCTTTAGAAGAAGCATTATACAGATAGGTTTAATTTTAAAAAGAAAAATATTGAAACTAAGAAGGAAAAATAGCCGTAAATGGAACAGTGTTTATGATGATTGAATACTTTTGTTCCTAATTTAGCTAGACAAAAGAAAGCACTATAATGAAAAGGTGTTTTTCCTGATACTTCTCGCCTATTTCTTTAGTTCAGCTGATGGATAGAGCTCAGATATAAAAATAATAATTTTTAGCTTTTCTATTCAGGTATTCTAGTTTGATAGATAACTTTACCTTTAGGTGGCTTAAGTATCCACTATATAGAATAAATTGAAAACTTGAAAATTTAGAGTTTCAAATCAATTTGAAGTCAAAGCTTTTATCAGTAATTTTCGATTTGTTTTCTAGCGTCCTGGAATTCTTATATTTATTATTATAATCCCTATTCTTTTTATTAAAAACTATAAGTGTAGACTATAAAAACTACAAAGGAAAATTATTTCTTTGGGTTGATTGCAATCACGCCGCAGTATTTATGAACTCTTAAAATTGTTGAAGGGAATAAAATATTCTTTTAATATAGACAACAGAGAAATTACTCTGTCTATAATAAGAATGAAATAAAATCTATAAAAATTGAAAAATAAATTTTATCAAATTTTGTGATAAAAAGTTAAGAGGGGAAGGACTAATATTTCCTATCATAGAGTGTCAGTATGGATGTATTTACTAAAATGGGAAGTAAAAATAAGTGACTATATCCTGTTAAAAAGTGACTTTTGAAAAGACATATAAAATAATGGTGGATGATAATTTTAAAAATGCTTTAATTCAGAGAAATTAGAAATGGCTACTTTATGAAGCTTTTTATGAAAATAAAAATAATAAGGAAGGTTTAAAAAGGAGGAAAAATTAATGATTATTATGATGATGTTTCTTAATATGTTATATACTTGTTATATGCGAGTGTAACTCTCATATATTTAATAAGCAGGACAATGGAATGTTTTTATGTAGAAGAGAGAAACTTATATCTAATTCCTTACCTGCGGTAAAAATTCACTTTTCTGATGTGGATTATGTGGAATTTTACTACGCGTATCCGTATCTCTTACAGGGGCAAATAAAAGTTCATAAGAAAAATGGAAAAGTGGTTAAACGTCAGACAAGTAAAATTTCACTCTCTGTTACTGAGCAGATGATTTTGAGATAGAATAGATAAATTAACACATGATATTACATACCTTATACTATTCAAGATAATTAAAGAAAAATCTATGAATGTAGATTATTGCAGCAACAGATATACTGGAAAAGGAAGTGTTTTTAATGGGAGATTTTGCCCAGATAGTGTTTCATCCCTGTTGCCTTTATTGTACTAGTCTTTGTGCCATAATCACGCAAGGGATGGATTGTATTTTTAGAAAGCAATGATAAACTTGAGATTTAAATCAGGGATCTATAATGTTAAAAATGGAAGGGATCAAAGAGCTGATTTACTGGACAGAAATTATTTTTACTAATAGTGGATACTGTATATATTTGGTTGGTGGATATTTTCATTATCTTGAAGAAAGTAAATTTCTAAAAGAATTTCAGATTTTCCTATAAGTCTGTTTCTTCCGTATGTTCTGAAATTCAGTATTCCTATTTTCATGTGGTTTGATTTCTAGATTTTTCTATTAGTATTTGCTTATTTTATGCAAAAGAAGGAAAATAAAAGAATTACTGAAATGCTGGATAATTTAGATAATCATAACCTTTTAACTTATGCAAGAGGAAGATAATTCCTGACAGAATAGTTGACACGAATAATGGCACAAAGTGATTTAAAACTTGGAGACAGCTATTTGTTCTGTATTTATCCGGCATATAATCCTTATTCATGGATTAGTAATATAAAAGTTGATGAAGTTTTTAATCGTGGAGAAACTGTATTCTTTAACTTTTTACTATTAATAACTTTTCTAATTTTATCCAGATATTTTTATGAGTGTGGCTGAAAAAGTTGAGAGCTTATCTTAAAAATAAACATGAATTATACGGAAGGGATGATTTTAAATGGTAATGTCTGGAATAATCGAGATAATTTCTTTGTCTCACTCTTTATTTTGTCTATGTTTTCTTGCTTTTTCTTTAGAAAAAGAATAGTTAGAAAAATTTTATTTTTAGAATTTGATGAAAAGGTAAACGAAACTTAGCTCCCAGAGATACAATATTTTAAAAATGGATCAATAAAATCTTTTTATTTGGCAGAAGTTTTATTTTTACTGGCAGATACCTTTATTTATCCTATTTGGTGGATATGCAATGTATCTTGAAAAGACTGGAACTTTTCAAAGAAATATTCATATCTTCTCATAAAGTCCTGCCTCATTCGTACTAGATCATTTACTTACTACCAATTATTTTATGGGTTTCATTATGTCTTATTACTGCTTACATTATTTATGATAGAAAAGAAAAGAGTTTCTGACATGCTGAATTATTTAAATAAATACAATATTTTAAATGGTACAAAACAGATTTCTTTCTTTAACTCAGATAAAATAATTAAAAGTGAAGTAATATTGCAAAGTGATATAAAAACTTGAGATAAATATTTGTTTTCCATCTATACTGCATATATACTCCCTACTCATGGATTAAGATGTGAAAATTGCAGAAAGTTCATGGTCGTGGTGGTAATGGAGGTTTTTATTATTTTAAATTTCACTTTAAACAGATCTTTTTAACCCTGTACGAGAATATGCTAAAAGAGCTGCCGAACAAGTTAAGAAATTTCTTTTGAAAGCTATTAAAAATGCCTCAAAACTCTTTATAACAAGATGTAGGGGCATTTTATTTTCCTAATTTATCAATTTGATTCTTTTTGGATTAATCAAAATAAATCCTTTATTCTTTCAAACAGTCTCATCTTTTGCTGTCTTATCTCCTGTTTTTATACTTCAAATTTTTATTAAAATAATCATAAAACGAATCACGAATACAGTTTTTCTTTGATATTCCTTTCCTGGGTCAGTTTTATGAATACTTTGTCTTATCTGTAATTCTGTTAGTTCCATTTCAGAAAATTTGTCATTCCATTTACTGAAAAGAATATGAGGTAATGTGATCAGTCCACAACTACATTTTTCTTCAGTCATATATTTCCTACCATTTCATTATAAAGTATCTGAAAAGAAATAATGTGGTATCTCACTTTCTTTTTCCAGAAAATAGAGCACTAACTCAGCAGAGAATGCATCATCTTATTGTCTGAAAAATATAATACTGTTTAATACTCTGACTTTATTTCTTTCATCCCATGAAAAATAATCACTGTTCAGCTTTTTCCCAGAACTCTTTATTTTAGTACTATCTGAACGTTGAAACATGAAATATCCTTTATTTTCAATTTCAGTAGAAACAGAATACTCAGATAATAAACCTGTCGGTAAAATTGAAGCATCCAGCCATACACCACCACAAGAATCAAGTAAAGCCAGCCTTACAAATCACTGAAATGAGTATATCCCATGCTTCCATTTTTCAATCTTTTTCCATAACAAATTCGGGAAATTCAATACCTCAACTTATTTTTCACTATCTACTTATAATCTCATAGTTTCCTTTATATCAGCTGACTTATGAACATAGTTTCACAATATCAGGCAGTTTTCTCCGTATTCCCATCCTGTTTCCCAGTACTGCCATATTATTTTTCTTCCGTGATTGGAAAAACTTTCAATTTTCATAGTTTTCCTCAAATATTCGCTTCTATTATCCTGTCCCAGCTAGCCATGCCTCCTGCTATAAAAAGTCCATCTTTGTCTGTATACGCTTATAAAGAGATTTTGTCATCAGTTCCTGTATATATACTTCCACGGTTTTTATTCAAAATTCTGTTTTATTTCGTAAAATTTTGAATTTGACTTTCTTATTATTTTTCATTTTTCTCTTCAATCTCTTTACTACTTCTCCATACACCCTGTCAGCTGTTATTCGGGTATTCCTTTATAATATTCCTGAGTATGCTGCTGCTTCTCCAGGAATGGCAGTAATACTGTTTTCGTAAGATTCATTGTCTTCTATTACATTACTTTCTGTCCATGGGAAAAATCCTAATCCTCTTTTTCGGTCCAAAAATCCCTATGACAAAAGGGCTTTTTCAAATGCACTTCCTATATGAATAGGAGCGCTGTCATTGCTTATTACTATATCTGATTTTTGAAAGTAATGCCGCATAAGTTCAAGCAGTAGAAATCTTCCCCTCAAATCTATTAGCATTTTTCAGTGTTTATAGAATCTAACTTCAAACTTTTTCAGCTTTTTCACCTGTTACTAGCAATCAGATTTTTCCTTATTTTTCAGCTAAGTCTCTTTTTATCAGTTCATCATATTTTTCCATTGGCCATATCACGGTCTCTGCACTTCAGGGGCAACTGTTATCAGATTCAGTATTGCCTTCCATTTAATATTTCATTTATTTTCTTATAGTCTTCTTCTGAAGGATATATTCCTAGGGTACTCTTTTTCCCCATTATAATCAACAAGGTCAAGCAGTCTTTCCACTTCATGTTTTTTCATGTCATAGTGTCTCACATCAGTCAGAAAGGAATGAACCTAGTTGCCACATCAAATCCAATTATTTTTCTTTTATTCCTGCCATTTTGCAAAGCAGTATTGATCTTATAAATCTGTGAGACTAACTGCCAGATCATATTTATTATTTTTACAATTTTCAGAATTCTGAAAAATCCCTTTATTCCATATCTATTCCCTTATCATAAAGTATTATGTCCCATAGATTTGGATTGTTACTTATAATACTTTTATTTCCCGGCAATGTAGATAATCTATCTCAGACTCAGGATAAATATCCCTTATTTTCTGTATTAACTGGCGTTGACAGGACAATATCCTATAGATGCCGTATGAATTACTAATATTCTCATTTCATTTCCTCTACTTATTATTTAATTTTATTTTCATTTTAGTACTTATACCACAATTCACATTTTCATCATGAAAAAATTTCTTCCATGATTTCCATTTATCTGATATTCATATAAATGACCTCAACTGTCCTTTATACTATATATATTGTATAATTAGAAATGTTAAAACTGTATTTAGGGAGGAAATATGGAAGAAATTTTAAATGAAAATATGAGAATGTTATCAAACAAAACTGGATATGTTTTTGAATGTAAAAATTTGTCTAAGGAGATATATGAAACTGCCACTCAACAGCATCAATCTTTCTCTTGAAAGAGGAAAAATCATAGGGCTTCTTGGACCAAACGAAGTGGAAAAACAACTCTTATAAAACTTGCAAACAATCTTCTGACACGCCCTCTTCAGGACTTCGTTCTTATAAATGGGAATAAAACCCTGGAGTGGGAAAACAGTTGTTTCATATCTTCCTGACAAAAATTATCTTGATGATTCGCAGAACATCAATTCAATATTGAGACTTTTTGAGGGATATGCAGATTTCAACTTGAGAGAAAGCTCTCTCAGTATACAGACCTTAAAATCGACCCTAGAAGAAGATTTAAGTATCTTTCAAAAAGGAAATAAGGAAAAGGTTCAGCTTATTCTAGTAATGAGCAGGGATGCAGATCTTTATCTTCTGGATGAACCTATTGCAGGAGTCGATCCGGTTGCCAGGGAGTATACTCGACACTATAATTAAAAATTACAACAGAAGAGGACTATAATAATTTCAACACACTTGATTGCAGATGTTGAAAAGGGTTCTGGATGAAGTTATTTTTATTAACACAGGAGACATTCTCTGCATGAAAGTGCAGAGCACATTAAATCTGCTCTACAATAAAAGCATCGATAGATATTTCAGGAGGTTTTCAAATGATACTAAAATTATTTAAATACGATTTTATGAATATAGGATTAATACCTTTTTATATTGCAGCTCTTGTTAGTTGGAACTATTAACAGTTTCTCCTTCTTACATCGGATGTTCACGTCTGGAAAGGGAAAAATTTTCTGTAATGTTTCGGATCTCCGCTTTTATATTTTGCATACTTCGCTGTAGTTTTCGAATCTTTCTGTGCATCAGTGATCTTTGTCATAATCACAGATACAGCTCTTTCAATATATGGAAATGAGAGGATATCTTACAATACTCTCCCATTAAAGACCATCACAGATAATATTAGCAAACTAGATAAATTTTCTTATATGGATATTTATAAGTTACTTTTATTATTTGTTTCACTGTTATCATCCTTTTCCATTTGAATATAAGAAATATTATTAAGGATTCTGAATTTTATCAGGACTTGAACACTATAGTTAAAGAATAGCTCTAAAATATATTTTTATATCTATTTTACAGCTTATTTATAATTTGTGCACGTACAAGATATTCTTATTATATTTCTAAGTATTACATAGCGAATTTGTTTAAAAGTTATAAAAGTGGTTGTAGGAGTTGTGCTTTGCTTTATAATTTCAATTATTTTTCATTTATCAGTGCATCAGTTACTTATTCTGCAATGAGAAATTTAGACCTACCTGTAATGTAGGTGATATTGACCCGATTATCTTCACTTCTTTAAGAAATGGAAGTATGACTTCAATACTCTATTCTCTTATTTCTTCAGTGTACTATTTTTTCGGGGTACATTATTTACACACACATAATCTGAATCTTGAGTAGATAGACATGTTCGTAGTATAGCGAACAGGATAATCACGTACAATGAGATGAAAATTTATACAGAAGCTATTTTTGAAATTAAAGTTTTAAAAATAGCTTCTATTTTCCCTCTTATATTTAATTTATATTTACTTGACTTTAATTTTATTAGTTATAATTATTTAAATTTTAAAAATATGAAAGGATATAAAATGAATTTCTTTTTATTAGAAAACAACTTCTATAAGGATTATTCCAATTTATAAATGAGTTTTATTAATTTGATTTCCAATGTAGACTTTTTACAAAAGAAATTTTACGATAAACTTGAAATTTTTCTTTTTGTTGAATATTTTCAGAGATTATATTGTTGATAGAAACAAGGAGTAACAGGAATGAAAAAGGTTTAGAATTTTAAAGAAAAACTATAAAGAAATTAATATGTATCAAGTGAGTATTTAAAATTAATGCAATATATTTTATTTTTAATTCAGAAAAATATTGAAATATCAATAGATAAAAATGGAAAGAATGAATTAATTTTAGAAAAACACCTTGTAAAAGAGGACAAATTTTACAGTTGATTTTGGATTCAGGGATTGGTTCAGAATTTAGATATCAACATTATTGTGTGGTTATTTTCAGTAAATAAAACAGCTGTTGTAATTCCGTTTACATCAAACCTAAAAATGGAATAAATTTGGGGAATTATTCAAAAACTGCAATCACAAAAGAAATTCAAAAGCAAACAGAGACATATGCTTTAGTACATGCTATAAGAAGTATAAGCCGTGCAAGATTATTCAGACCACGGATAAATGGAGGAAGAAGATACATTAAACTATCCAGAAATCAAATGAATCTGTTAGATAATGAAGTAAAAATGTTGACAAAAATTGTTAGCATAAACTATAATTTATATAGAAATTAAAAAGCCCATAGCGGCAATGACTTACAGATCAAAGCCCATAGCGGTGTATTACAAATTAAAAAGCCTAATGGCAAGATAATGAGCAGTCTATAATATGAGACTGCTCATTTAATTAATTTTTATTTTTCGAAATTCAGCTGATTTTTGTATAATATATTCATAAGTATCTCTTTTTGATTATTAAAAATAAATTTACTTTTACTTATAAATAAAAATGCCCTATTTCCAGACATTCATTAATATATTATTTAAAAATGTGGCTGGGCTGAATGGATTCGAACCATTGCATGCTGGAGTCAAAGTCCAGTGCCTTACCGCTTGGCGACAGTCCCAATCTAAATCTTAATTACTTAAGACAATAAACATTATATATAATTTTTATATTTTGTCAACTACTTTTTACAATTTTTATATATTTTTGATAAAAATTTTTTCAGTATTTTTCCTGACTTTCCAACCTTCATTTAAATACACTCTATTTTCAAGCCTTTTATAACCTTTTTAAAATATTTTCTATTTCTTGTTATATTTATTCATTAATTTTGAAATGTCCATATCATTTTTTATATCATCTATAAGATTAAATATTTTTCAAGTGATTCTTTTATTGTCTCTTTTCTTCTGGAGAAAAATTTTCCAAGAACATGGCCTATTGTCTCTTCCTTTGATTTTTGCCTTTTCCTATTCCATATTTTATCCTTACGAATTCTTCCCCCACATGCTGTATTATGGATTTAATTCCATTATGGCCTGCAGATCTCCCGTCCTTTCTGATTTTTATCTTTCCAAACTCCATATCCATGTCGTCGTATATTACAAAAAGGTCAGTAGCAGGATCCATCTTAAAAAACCTTATTGCCTGGCCTACTGCTTCACCACTTAAATTCATGAAAGTCAGGGGTTTCTGGTAAAAAACCTTTTCCCCCCTGTAATCAGTCTGGACAAACTCTGATTTATACTTTTCCCATATATCAGTTATATTATTTTTCTGAGATATTCCATCTATAAATATGAAACCTACATTATGTCTTGTAAAGCTTATACTGTTCTCCTGGATTACCAAGTCCTACAATTAACTTCATCTGTTTCCTTTTTTTCCTTCCTTTTTAGTTATAAATCCTGTCTTTATTTATGATTTTCCTTTATCACTGCTATAAGAAGGGCAATATCATTATAAGTAACTCCACTTATTCTGCTTGCCTGTCCCTATTGTTGCAGGATTTCCGTACATAAGTCCTGAAATGGCTATATTACTTAATCCCTGTATTTTTCATAGTCAATATTTTCAGGTATTTCCATTTTTCAAGCTTTTCAAATTTTTCAATCTGTGCCTTCTCCTTTCAATAAACACATTATATTTTTGCATTTATTTCAACCTGTTCCTTTGCCAGAGGGAAAGATCCACAGTTTCCACAAATTCTGAAAGGTTGTCGTAGCTTATTTCCTTTTCTCGCCAGAAATTCAAAAAGCTGAAACAGGATTATTTGCACTTTTTGTGGAAATATCCTCACTTCCATTTTTATGTTAAACTCTTTTCCTATTCTTTCAAGTTTCTCGTTTGTTTCCTTTGTCGGATAAAACAGTTATTCCTTAGTCTTTCTATTTCAGCTTCTATTTCATTTCTGACATTTTTAAGTTCTTTAAGCTTTTTCACTGTTTAAAAGTCCTATTTCCTTAGACTTTTTCAAGCAGCCTTATAAATATGTTGTCCTGTCTCAGTGTAAGCCTGTATTCAGCCCTTGACGGTAGTACCCTGTATGGCTCTGGTGTCTTCTTGTTTTATTATGTCATCTATAAGGACTCCTATATATCCCTCACTTCTTTCAATTATTATTTCCCTTTTTCCAAGTATTTTCCTTGCGGCATTTTACTCCTGCAATAAATCCCTGGCATGCAGCTTCCTCATAACCGCTTGTACCATTTATCGTTCCTGCAGTGTAAAGTCCCTTAACTACTTTTGTTTCCAGTGTCAGATTTAGCTGATATGCAGGAATAAAGTCATATTCCACAGCATACCCATATCTTACTATTTTGGCATTTTCAAGCCCTGCTATTGTTTTAAGCATTGCTTCCTGTGCAAATGGAGGCATTGCTGTCGTAAATCCGTTTATATATATTTCATTTGATTCTACAGATTCCTGCTCCAGAAAAATCTGATGATTTGTCTTTTCCGGAAAATTCATTATTTTTCTATCCAGCGAAGGACAGTGTCTCGGTCCCTTCGTACTTACAACTCCTGTTACAATCGGAGAATATTTTAGCATTTCCTTTCCTGTTTCTATTGTTTTTTCAGTTGTAAATGTAAGCCATGTTGGCAATGTCTGATTATATTCCTTTTCTGTTTCATATGAAAAATATCTTGGCTTGTCTTCCCCTTCAGTTCTTCCATTTTTGAAAAATCAATAGCTCTTTTTATCCACTCTCGGTGGAGTTGCAGTCTGATATCTATCAAGTTCAAATCCATATTTTATAAGATTGTCAGGTAGTTCATCACTTGAAGGCTCTCCCTGTCTTCCTGCAGAATATTTTACATCCCCCATTATAAACTGACCTTTTTAAAAATGTTTCCTGTACAAAGTACAACAGCCTTTGCAGAATACTCCACTCCCAGATTGTCTACTACACCCTTTTACACTTCCGTCTTCAACAATAAGATCATTTACAATTCCCTGAACTATATACAGATTTTCTTCAGTTTCAACTATTTCCCTCATTTTTACCCTGTACCAGTATTTGTCAGCCTGTGCCCTGGTTATTCTTGAAGCAAGCCCCTTTGTATGATTCAGATTTTTTTCAGCTGAAGGTTGTAGTTGTCTATATGTCTTGCCATTTCCCCACCAAGCATTCCAAGCTCTGATACAAGATGGCTTTTTCCCGGTCCTCCCACTGAAGGATTACAGGACATCATGGGCAATACTGTCTAAATAGATTGTAAACAGTGCCGTTTTCAGTCCCATTCTAGCTGATGCAAGGGCTGCTTCCACTCCTGCATGCCCTGCCCTACAACAATTACATCATAATTTTTATCCATTTTCTTTTTCCCTTTCGTTTCCCTCTGCTCCAGACTTATCCTATCTTTTCTTTCTTTTAAAGAAATATCTGAAGGTTCTTGTATTGTCCTTTACTGCAACATAAATTTTATGCCTGTTTATATAACCGTAAAGTTTATCATATACTTCACTGTAAGGCTTTTTATAAAGCTCTGAATAATATTTTGAAAAATATTTCACATATTCCTTTATCTTCCATCATTCTTGAGACATTCTTCATTCTTGCATTAAAATCAAGACTTTTTACGGAATGTCATTCTGTTAAGATCTATCAGATAAAAATCCATATCTGTCAGAATCTTTCTTCCTTATAAGAACATTTCCAGGCGAATAATCATCAAATTCAACTCCTTTTTCATGTAAATCAAAGGTAAATTCTGCAAACTGGGCTATTATCTTTTCCCTGTCCCTATCAAATATTTCCTTCACTTCAGGCTTTTAATTTTTCCTGCCATAAAAAGCTCCCTGCATGTAAACTGGTACTAAATCCTCACTTATGTAAAAGTTTCTCTTTTCTCCCACAGCTTCATCATAATATTCATCAAAATACGCTATTGGCTCAGGAGTATTTATACCAAGTTCCACAAGCCTTCTTCCATACAGGTATGATCTTTTTCCTTTCGAGCCTTTAAAAATATTTGTATACAAACTGTATAAGCGGACTTTTTACTGAAACATTTTACGTTTATTTCCTTTTCCCTGCCATTATGTTCTATTTTAAATCTTTTTATCCTGTTTCTTTCTTCATTTACTGATTCCCCTGTCTTATCAAAGTTTCTTAAAACTTCCAGAAGAACCTCCTTGTCATAACCTTCCGTTATTTTCATAATTTATTTTTCAGACATATAATCCTCTTTATTTTTTTATTTATAAAAATTCAATCTTTAAATTTTATCATAATTTTTCTTTTTAATCAAACCGTCATCTGTATCTTAAGCATATTTTTCCTGACTATTTCTCGTTATTCTTAAGATATTTTTTTCCTTTGCCTTTTTATTCTTTTCTTGCTTCTTTTAGAACTTCCTTGTCACTTATATAATTTTCCGCTTTTTATAAATTCAAGCGCCTCATCAAATTTATTCCGCATTTCTGCAATATATGCCGAATTAAAAATAATGAAGCGGATTGTCAGGCTCAAGCATAAGCAGTTTATCGCACACCTTCTTTGCCCTCTCAAAATCCTTTATTGCAGAAGCATACCTTCCTTCCATGTTAAGTACCTTTTCCCTTGGATGACCGCTGTTTGCAAAGTTTATAAGAAGAAGTTCTATCTCTTCATATTTTTCAGCCTTAATTAGCATCTCATAAAAATTTTTCAAAGACGAAGTCCTCAGCTTTACTGAAATTTATGGCAATATTATAATATTTTTATTGCCTCATCAATATTTCCAGCCGCATTTTTCAGGTCTCCCATCCTCATGTAAATATAATATTCCTCTACGTTATTTTTCCTTATCTGCAAGCCTTTTCCTCATATATCTGCATTGCCCTGTCAAACTGGTTCATTCTTATCAGGCATTCAGCCTTATCCATGTATCCTTCAGTATTTGAAGGTTCTTTTTCTGATAGCCTTTTCCAGCATTTCAAGAGCCTTTCTGTAATACTTCAGTTCCATGTAGCAGAGTCCCATATTAAGCATGACATGGTAATTGCTTTCTGTTTCAGAATATTTCTCATAATAGGAAAGCGCCTTCTTATATTTTCCTATTGCCTGACTGAGATATCCCATGTTAAATATCACTTCAGGATTGTCACTATATTTTTATATGCTATTTCACTGTATTTTATAGCTTCCTTATAAAAAGCCTGTATCCACGTATATTTTTGAAATCATTTTCAATGCCTGGTAGTTTCCCTCTTCCATTTCAAGCACCGTTTCCAGATAGATTAGAGCGTCGTAAGCTTTTACCTTCTGTATAAGAATCCATGGCTTCTTTTAATAATTCCTCTACATTCATTTTTAAATCTCCTGTCATTATTCAGCTTTTTTTAACAATTTTTTTCCTTTTCCTTTGAAAAAAATTTCCATATTATCCGTACCTATTTTTCAAATCTATATAGTTTTTACGTAAATTTCAAAATCCACAATTGTTTCTTTTCTTATTTCGTCTCTCCATTCTTCATTTCCCTGTATCTGAAGGTTCTTTTCCATACAGAAATAGAAAAAGATCGCTGTAAACTCTCTGGGCCAACATATCCCTGACCTTATAATAGGTGTACGCATCTGTCCCTGTCCTTCTAACTGCATCCCTTTCCCCAATAAGAGGCATTTCAGTCAGCAGCTTTGCCATTGCCTCTATTTTTTTCCACTTTCTTTTCCTGTCATAGCAGTTAAAACATATTTTTCATTTCCTCCAGGATAAAATATCTTTCCACATTCACTGCACTGGATAAAACCACTACTTAAAAGATATTTTTCCCTTTTCCTGTTATTTTCCGCTATTTCCTTCAGCCTTACGGCAAAAATTTTTCATATTTCTTATCTATTTTATCAATATTTTCCTTTATTTTTCCTTTTTCTTCGTTAGACAGTTCCAATTCCTTTTCCTGAAGAGAATTTTTCTCAGCTGTTTCAATTATTTTCAACGTATTTCCAGTTTTTTTCCTGCTTACTTAAATCCAGTATATTTTCTTCTGGAATTTCTATTTATTTTCCTAACCTCAACTTTTTCCACAACATTTCCTGAAAAACTCATTAATCATTATTATGGAAGAGTATGAAACAATGCTATGATGAATAACAGGATCATGTACGTTTATTGTAAGTTCCCTCATATAAAGGTTTTTTAGGCTCTGATTTTTCAGCAATTATATTTCCTGTAATAAGTTCCCAGTTTTTTTCTCAGTTTCCACAGGGTATAGCCTTCACCTTTAAATGCGGAACATTTCAGCTCAAATATTTTTTTATCCAGTTTCTTTATTTCCTTACTCATAAGCCTTCACTTTCCCTTTTTCCACAATAAATCTTTTCCCTTTTATATTTAAATCTTCAGTTGAAGTTATAAAACATTGGATCTTCTTATTTACAAAAATACTCAAGTATGCTCTTTTTCTCACTTCATCAAAGTAGGAGGCAATGTCATCCATTATAAATACAGGATATTCATTTTTCCTTCACAAGCATGTCTATTTCAGATATTTTTCAGGAAAATATAATTGACTTTTTCCCCCTGGGATGAAAAAGGATTTTGCATTTTTCCCATTCAGTTCAAATACAAAGTCATCCTTTTGAGGTCCGATAAGGCTGTATCCAAGAATCTCTCCTTTCTGCTTTCCTTATGCATAGCTCCCTGAACTTCTCAGTAAGTTCCTCCCTCGACTTTTTCCGTTTCTCCTAAAAACATTCATATTTAAGCTTCAGCTCAGATTTTTCATCAAAAAGTTTTTCTATAATTGAGATTCAGCAGAATCGAAATATTTCTTATAAATTCCTTCTATGAACTATTATATTCACTCCTTCTTCTATAAACCCTGTCATTGTATATCCTGTATATTTCTTCACCTGTCTTCTTTTCCTTTATAAAGCTTTATTACGCACCTTCAGTATTTTTCAAAGTCTACAATTGACTTCAGATAATCTTTTTCTTGCCTGGGATATTTCATAATTAAAGAAATTTCTTCTTACTGAAGGATTTCTATAATTATTTCAATATCTTCAGGTATAAACGATATTATATTTTAAAATTCCCACATAGTCTATATATTTATTCTTATTCCTGTTAATGTAGAAATCCTTCCTGTCTTCGTTTACATCGATAGCCATTGTATTTTTCTTCATTATTTTTCCCTGTATATTTTCCAAAAACTATTACCCTGTTCCTGTTGTATCTGAAAAAGTTCCCTCAGTTTCTTTGTCCTGAAGCTTTTTCCCAGTTGCTAAAAAAATGAACAGCCTCTATGAAAGAAGTTTTTCCCTGTCCATTTTTCCCATATATTAAGTTGAAATTCCTGTCCAGGTCTATTTTTTTCCATCTTCAAGACAGCGAAAATTGCTATAGCTTATCTGGTTCAGATACATATGTTATCCCCTCTGTGTTTTTCTATATTTTTTAGACGGTTATTCTGTAGGAGCCTTAGGAGCCTTAACTTTTATCTTTTCCCCATTAAATTCTGCCCAACATATCCGTCGTATATTTTTCTTTCCCCTTCTTGTTTCAACTTCTCCGTTTACCTTCACTTCCCCATTCAGTATAAACATCTTTGATTCAACTCCTGAAGCAGTGAAGTTTGCCCATTTTAAAAAGCTGGTCAAGCTTTTATAAATTCTGTATTTATTTCTACAGTTTCTATTTCATCATTTTTTTATTTTTCATTTTTCTTCCTTTTCCGACAGTTTGCCAGTCCATTAATATTTCAAGGTTTTCAGCTTCCTGACTTCTTTATCCACTATTTTGAAATATTCTGTTTCAGCCTGTCTATTTCCCTTTAAATACCTTTGCTTTCTTCCATCTTTACCTTCAACTTTTCTTATGCTGCTTATAACAGTGCTGTGATCCTTTCACCAAACAGTCCTCCAATTGTAGTCAGGTTAAGGTCAAGCCTGTTCTTCAGAAGAAACATCGCAATCTGTCTTGCATTCACTATTTTTCTTCTGTCTTTTCTTTGATTTCATATCTGTTACAGGTACATCATATTCCACTGATACTATTTCTATTATTTTTTTCAGCAGTTATTTCAGCCCTCTGCCTTCTTATCCTGTTAGCCAGCCTCATCCTGTACCCTGCTGTAAAGTTATCTTTTCGTTAAGAAGTTTCGATCTGGCACTCATGGAAGTAAGCATATCCATTTCCACTTTCACATTCGTATCAACAGTGTCAGCTATGTATTCAAGTATATTATCATCAATTTCAATATTTCTTCCAACTGCATATCTTTTTCAGAATAGCCACCCTTGTTTCAAATCCCGGCTGCTGTATTTCCACAGAAAAGTCCCGACAGAAATCTTGATTCCATTCTCTTTGAAAGATTTTTATATCCTTAGGGTATCTGTCACTTATCATAATTATCTGCTTTCCAAGTTCCTGCAGCTTGTTGAAGGTATGAAAAACTCTTCCTCGATAGTTCCTCCACCTTTTCCGAAAACCTTCTCGAAAAACTGTATATCATCCAGAAGAAGTACATCAAGGCTTCTGAAAGGTATCCTGAATTCCTGTATTTCCCTTTCTGAAGCATCTGGAAAAAAGTGTTTGAAAATTCTTCCGAAGTGGAATAAAAACCTTCTTGTATGGGATATTTTTTTCAACGATGGCATTTCCTGTAGCCTGAATCAGATGGGTTTTTCCAAGTCCTGAACCACCGTATATAAGGAGCGGATTATAAACAGGTATTTCATTTTTCCATAACTGCCTGGCATGCATTATATGCAAGCCTACTGTTGTCACCTACTACAAAAATTTATCAATATTGTTCTTTTTCATTAAGGCCTGTATTTATTCTTTCATTTCTGTCAGCCCTGTTTTCTAGAAAATCTGTAGCTGCTGCTCTGTACAGGTTCCTGAACCTTCACTTCAAAAATAGCCTTCATTTCCTCATCAGTTATTATTTCAATTATTTCCTCTATCTGTTCCTTATATTTTCTCCATGTTCTTTTTACAAGATTTGTGCTGCAAATCAGCTTTTAATGTGTCATCAGATATTTCTTCCGCCTCTACGTTTTTAAAAAAGTATTGAATTCCACTTCATTCACTCTCTTTTTATAATTTTTAAAAATTTTTCCCATAGCTTTTGAGGCACTCATTTCCATATATTTACAACTCCTTTTATGTTATTTCATATTGAATATAACATAAAAAAATATAATTAATCAAGGAAGGTACTTTTCAACTTTCCAACAGTAATATAAACATTTTTCATAGATTTTTAAAAGGATTCTTTCACTTTCCCACATTTTAACACGTTTTTCCACACCATCTTAAAGTACTGTTTTTTTAGAAACTAACTTTTTTTACACAATAAAATTTTTATTTTTCAAGATTTTATGTTAAAAAACCTGTTAAAAATTGTGTTATAATTTTTTATCAACAATTTACACTTTTCTTTTTCAACATATTTTCCATTAAAAATTGTCCCTATTTTTCCTGGCTTCCAACAAATCCATACTCCTATAATAATACTAATATAAAAAGAATATATATATATTTAATATTATAGCAAAGTGGAAAAAAATTTTTTCAATGAAAACAGGAAGAAATCCCTTTATATTATATCAGAAAAATATATTTATTAATAAAAAAAGAAAATTAATGCAAATATTCCTTTGACTTTTTCGTAAAATTTGTTTATCATAATATGTAAACTACTTGAAAAAGACTTACACTTTAAATAACTCAGAAAGGAAAGAAAATGACTAAAAGAACATACCAACCAAATAAAAGAAAAAGAAAAAGATCATGGATTCAGAAAAAGAATGCAAACTAAAAAGCGGTAGAAATGTTTTAAAAGAAGAAGAAATAAAGGAAGAGCAAAACTATCAGCATAACCTCGGGTGACTTTAAAACAACACCGGGTTTTTAACAAAATATCAGAAAGTTTATAAAAATGATTGATAAATTAAAAAAAGAAGCAGGACTTCACGACAATTTACAACAAATCCAGGAAGGTGTACACTAGGTATGCCATTGTTTTTGTGTCTGAAAATAAAAATTATATGCAGCGTTTTTGGATTTGTGGCAAGTAAAAAGACAGGAAACGCAGTTCAGAGAAACAGGATAAAAAGACTTTTTAGAGAATTTGTAAAAATAACAAGGAAAAATTTAAAGAAGGTACAGACTATATTTTTGTAGGAAAGGCAGTTCTGAAGGAAAAACTGGCTAGCTTAAAAATATGAAGATATTGAAAAGGATATGTTAAAGGTGATTAAAAAAATGAAACATGTGCTTCTATTTTTGATAAAAAATATATCAGAAATTTTTCAGGTGCATTTGGAAGAAGATGCAGGGTTTTATCCTACATGTTCAGAATATTCAAGACAGGCTATTACAAAAATATGGTGCCATAAAGGGAGCGTACCTCAGCATAAAAAGGATTTTAAAATGTCATCCCTTTAACAAGGGAGGATATGACCCGTTAAAATAAAAAAATATAATGGAGGAAAAAGGATAAATGTTCAGAATAAAAATACTTGAAGAAGCCGTTGTTTTTCTTTTGGAAAAATAGTGGAAGCAGTAGGTCATCTAGGGAATACCAGGTAAATTTGGGATAGCAATAATCATATAACAATTTTAATGAGAATAATAGTTTTTCCCGTTGACATTGAAACAGGAAAAATCAATGATGAGGGAATTACAGCCTGAACTGGATAAAATAAAGGAAAAATACAAGGACGATCCGCAGGAATATCAAAAAGAACAGCTGAAATATACAAAGCAAAACAATGTAAATCCTTTTAGGGAGGATGTTTACCTCTTTTAATTCAGCTAGCCAGTTTTTCGTAGCATCTATATTATGCATTCAGCGGAAAGACAATTCCCAAATGATGCGACATTCTTTATGGTTTAACTTGAAGCAGCCTGATAGACTGTTTATGTTTTGGAAATTTTGCATTTAACCTGCTTCCTATTTTAAATACAGGGAGTAACTTATCTGCAGCAAAAAATTATGTCAGGAGCAACTCAGGGACAGGATGGAAATAATCAGCTATCAGTCAATGATGTATACAATGCCTCTTATGATGCTGTTCCTTTTCTATAGAATGCCTTCAGGAGTAACATTATATTATTTAGTTTCAGGAGCTCTTTCTGCTTGCACAACAGTATATCATTATGAAAGGAAGAAGTGATGATGGAAAAAGATAGTATTAAAAGCTAAAAATAGAGAAGAATTGGACAATATGGTAAAAGAAGCCTTACACTGGGTGAGGATGAAGAATTCAGGATAACAGTCCTGAAGAGCCTAAAAATACTTTTTCTTCAATGTAAATGGTGAATATGAAATAGAAATTGTAAAAAAAGGTGAAAAAAGGGAAAAATCCAAAAGTAAAAACCTGCTGAAAACAGAGCAGGTTCAGGGAAAAATGAAGCATCTGAAAATAGAAAAAAATGAATTTAGAGATTCAGGAAATAACCATAAAGAAAATAGAAAAAAATGACGGAAAAATACAAAAAGAAAAATGTAAAACAGGAAGAAAAAACTGAATGAACAGAAATTCCGAAAACAAGGAAAAATATCAGAAAAATGAACGTTTAAACAATGAAAATGTAAGAGTTCAGAAGGAAGAAAAATAAAAAAGTGGAAGTTGAAGCTGAAAATTCAGATGATCCCTAATTTTGGCAGAATAAGAAGTTTCATGAAGGGAATTTATTGTAAATTCAAAAACTTAGCCTTAAAAAATAGTAAACATATCAAAAGAAGGCGAAAGATATGTTGTAAATGTTGACGGTAAGGACATAAGATATCTTATAGGGGAAAAAGGAAGTGCATTAAATGCCATTGAATACCTTCTTACTTCTGTGAAAAACTTTAAAAAAATATAAAAGTAGTTATAGATTCAAACAATTACAAAGATAAAAAGGGAAGAAGCATTGAGGATCTTGCAAGAAAGAAAAGGTAAAAGTTCTTGATTCAGGGAAGAAATGTAAAAGCTTAACCCTATGTCTGCAAGGGAAAGAAAAAAATAATACACGAAGAAATTTCATTTATAAAAAGGGGCTTAAGACAGAAAGTGTTGGAGAAGAGCCTAAGAGATATCTTGTTATAAAAAGAATAAAAGACTAGTAAAAATGAGGTATAAAAATGTTATTTGATACAATAGCCGCAATTTCAACTCCAAGAGGTGAAGGCGGAATAGAATAATAAGAATATCGGGGATAAATCATTTGAAATACTGGAAAGAATATTTAATACTAAAAACCCAAACAGAGATTTGGGTTTTTATAAGTTTAATTACGGATTTATTCACGATAATGGAAAAAAATAGTAGATGAAGTAATGGCTGTAAGAATGAAGGCACCTAAAACATACACTTGTGAAGATGTTGTTGAGATAAACTGCCACGGTGGTCATCTGATAAGTGAAAAGGTTCTGGAGCTTGTCCTGAAAAATGGTGCCAGACATGCTGAGCAGGGAGAATTTACAAAAAGGGCATTTATGAACGGAAGAATAGATCTCTCTCAGGCAGAGGCGGTAATGGACATCATTCATGGAAAGACTGAAAAGAGTATTTCACTGTCACTTGAACAGCTCCGTGGAGACCTGAGGGATAAAAATAGCCAGCTTCAAAGAAAGGCTCTGCTTGATGTAACAGCACATGTAAATGTTGTGCTTGACTATCCTGAAGAAGGGAATAGACGATCCGCTTCCTTCTAATCTGAGGGAAAAATCTTGAAAAATGTATATGCTGAAGCAGACAGACTTATATCCTCCCTACGACAGGGGATAAAGGAAGGAATAAAAACTGTAATTGCCGGAAAGCCTAATGTGGGAAAAGTCAACCCTTCTAAATTCACTTCTGAAGGAAGAAAGGGCAATAGTCACACATATTCCAGGGTACAACAAGGGATGTAATAGAGGAAAATAATTAATATAAAGGATTCCTCTGGTGCTGACAGATACGGCGGAATAAGAAAGACAGAAGATATTGTTGAAAATATCGAGTGGAAAAAAATCAAAGAAATTTATTGAAAATGCGGATCTTGTACTGCTTGTGCTGGATGCTTCGAGGGAGCTTTGAAAGCGAAGACAGGGAAGTAATAGAGGAAATACAGAATCACAATAAAAAGACAATAGTACTTTTTAAACAAGATAGATCTTGAAAGAAAAATAGAGCTTGAGAATTCAATCTTGAAAATATTCTGGAAATATCTGCAAAGGATAATATAGGTATTGAAGATATGGAAGAAAGAATATATTCCTATATAGTTGAGGAAAAATGTTGAGGATTCATCTGAAAAGCTTTATAATTACCAATATAAGACATAAGACTGCACTTGAAAAGACAAAGGATGCAATAAGAAACATTTTTGAAACGATAGATGCAGGAATGCCTATGGATTTAATTTCTGTGGATTTGAAGGAAGCACTTGATTCACTTTCCGGAAATAACAGGGGAAATATCATCTGAAGATATTCTGGATCACGTATTTGGAAACTTCTGTGTAGGGAAAATAGCCACAATATATTTATAAAAATAAAACACAAGTAACACAAACGTTAAACTAAAATATATATTGTATAATAATAGGAATAGGGAAAAACGAAATAAGATATAAACGGAGGAAAAAAATGTCTAATAATTATGGAGCTGAGGATATAAGGGTACTGGAAGGACTGGAAGCCGTAAAGGGTAAGACCGGGAATGATATAGGGTCAACTTCTTCAAAAGGACTTCATCACCTTGTATGGGGAGGTAGTGGATAACAGTGTCGATGAGGCTCTGGCAGGAGTATGTGATAACATATCTGTAAAAATATTACCTGATAATGTAATAGAAGTGGTAGATAACGGAAGAGGAATCCCGATAGGAATGCACGAAACAGGAAAGTCTACACTTGAAGTTGTAATGACTGTGCTTCATGCGGGAGGAAAATTTGATAATGACAACTATAAAGTATCAGGAGGGCTTCACGGAGTAGGAATTTCAGTTGTAAATGCCCTTTCTGAATGGGTAGAGGCTACAGTTACAAGGGATGGAAAAACAGTAAGACAGACTTTTAAAAGAGGAATTCCTGTAAGCGACCCTGTCCAGATAGCAGAAGCTCCTGAAGATAAACATGGAACTACTATAAGATTTAAGGCAGATGCTGAAATATTTGAAACAACAGTTTATGACTATTCTGTACTTGAATCAAGACTGAAGGAACTTGCGTATCTTAACAAAGGACTTAAAATAGATCTTGCAGATGAGAGGGACAGTGAAAAGATAAAATCTGAAGAATTCCTGTTTGAGGGAGGAATAAAGGACTTCCTTACTGAAATAACAGATGAGGAAAAAATTTCTGACGATATAATATACATGAGTGACACATACAAGGTTCAGGAAGAGGAAGATGTTGAAACGACTGACGCAGAGGGAAATGTTGTAAAAAAACATAAATCAGCTAAATTTGTTGAAGTGGAAATTGCAATGACATATACAGTATCCCAGAAGGAAAATGTGTATTCCTTTGTAAATAACATAAATACATATGAAGGTGGAACACACGTAAGTGGATTCAGAACAGCACTTACAAGAACAATAAATGATATAGCTAAACAGATGAATATCATAAAGGAAAAAGACGGATCGTTCCAGGGGTCAGATGTAAGGGAAGGGACTTTTCTGCGTAATAAGTGTGAAAAATTCCTGAACCGCAGTTTGAGGGCAGACAAAAACCAAACTTGGAAACAGTGAAGTAACAGGAATAGTTTCAAATATTGTGGGAAATAACCTTAAATTCTACTTGGAGGATCATCCAAAGGAAGCGAAAAAATAATTGAAAAAAATGTCAATGTCTAAAAAAGCAAGAGAAGCTGTGAAAAAGCCAGGAACTTGTACTTAGAAAAACAGCCTTGAAGTAGGTCTCGTTACCTGGAAAGCTTGCAGATCTGTTCTTCAAAGGATCCTTCAGAATCTGAAATATTCATAGTCGAAGGAAACTCTGCAGGAGGTTCAGCAAAACAGGGAAGAGACAGAAGATTCCAGGCAATACTGCCTCTAAGAGGGAAAAATACTGAATGTTGAGAAATCAGGAATAAACAAGGCTCTGGAAAATGCAGAAATAAGAGCCATGATAACAGCATTTGGAGCAGGATTTGGAGAAGAAATGGATCTTTCGAAGCTGAGATATCATAAAATAGTAATTATGACAGATGCCGACGTAGATGGAGCACACATAAGAACCCTTATGCTGACATTCTTCTACAGACATCTGAGAGAACTTATAAAATGAAGGATACATATATATAGCGCAGCCGCCTTTATATAAAAAATTCAGGCTGGAAAAAGCAATAAAATATGCATATTCTGATGATCAGCTGAAAGCAGGTTACAAAAATCACTTGAAAATGAAAATAGAAAATATACAATACAGAGATATAAAGGGCTGGGAGAAATGAATCCGGAACAGCTGTGGGAAACTACACTTGATCCTGAAGTGAGAACACTTCTTAAGGTTTCAATGGAAGATGCCTCATATGCTGACAAAATGTTCAATATACTTATGGGGACAAGGTGGAACCTAGAAGAAGGTTTATTGAAGAAAATGCAAATTATGTAAGAAACCTTGATATATAATTAAAAATAAGCCTGTAAAAATATATGAACTGGAAAAATAAAATGAAAGGAGAAGTATAACTAAAAAGATAATCACGGAGAAATATTTATGATTTTCTGGAGTTATACGGAAGTGATATAATGTCGGATAATTTTATGATGATGACGAAAGAGAAGATGAAATAGAAGATGTCACTGATGAAGCAGATGAAAAATGATGACAGGGAAATAACTGTGGAAGGAATGACAAAGGCTACTGATCTTTCAAATGAAAGTAACGTATACATAGAAGATGAAATAAAATCAGCATATCTGGATTATTCAATGAGCGTTATTGTGAGCAGGGCACTTCCTGATGTACAGGACGGCTTAAAACCTGTACACAGAAGAATTCTGTTTGCAATGAATGATATGGGATGACTCACAAGGCTCCATTTAAGAAGTCTGCCAGAATCGTCGGAGACGTTCTTGGTAAGTACCATCCTCATGGAGACAGTGCCGTATACGGTGCAATGGTAAGAATGGCACAGGATTTTTAACATGAGATACGAACTTGTTGACGGGCATGGAAACTTTTGGGATCTGTCGATGGTGATGAAGCCGCAGCAATGAGATATACTGAAGCAAGAATGGCAAAAATAACAGATGAATTACTTGCAGATATAAACAAGAATACCATTGACTACAGAAAGAACTTTGATGAAAGTCTGGATGAGCCTACGGTGCTTCCTGCAAAGCTGCCTAACCTTCTTTTTAAACGGGGCAACGGAATTGCGGTAGGAATGGCTACAAACATACCTCCACATAACCTGAATGAAGTATGTGACGGAATAATAGCCATGGTTGATAATCCTGAAATAACTATAGATGAACTGATGACTCACATAAAAGGTCCTGATTTTCCTACAGGAGCAATAATAAATGGAAGACAGGGAATAATAGATGCCTACAAAACAGGAAGAGGAAAAATAAAAGTTGCGGCAAAAATTGATGTTGAAACATCAAAAACTGGAAAAGAGTCGATTATTGTTTCAGAACTTCCTTATCAGGTAAATAAGGCAAGACTTATAGAAAAAAATTGCCGACCTTGTAAGACAGAAAAACTTACAGGAATTTCTGACCTTAGGATGAATCAGACAGGGAAGGAATAAGGGTTGTTATTGAGCTTAAGAAAGGCGAAGAAAGTGAACTTGTATTAAACAGCCTTTACAAATACACTGATTTACAGAATACATTCGGTGTAATAATGCTTGCGCTTGTGGATAATACCCCAAAAAGTATTAAATTTAAAACAAATACTTGAAAATTATTTAAAAACATAGATATACTGTAATTACAAGAAGGGTTCAATTTGAACTGAACAAGGCTGAAGCAAGGGCACATATATTGGAAGGGTTCAGAATAGCTCTTGACAATATAGATGAAGTAATTAGAATAATAAGAGCTTCAAGAGATGCAAATATTGCAAGGAAGAGCTTGTAGAAAGCTTTGGATTTACGGAAATTCAGGCAAGAGCAATACTGGATATGAGACTGCAGAGGCTGACAGGACTGGAAAGGGATAAGATAGATCAGGAATACAATGAACTTATGCTTTTTAATTACAGACTTGAAGGCAATACTGGCTGATGATGCAAGAAAATATCAGATAATAAAGGAAGAGACAATGAAACTTAAGGAAGATTTCGGTGATAAGAGAAGAACTGAAATAAGAAAACAGAGAGTGGAAATTGGAATTGAAGATCTGATAAAGGATGAAGATGTTGTGGTTACATTGACTGAAAAAGGGATATGTAAAAAGAATGGCAATAGATACTTATCATTCACAGAAAAAGAGGTGGCGTAGAGTAAATGCTACAAATACTGTGGAAGATGATGTTATAAAAGATATGTACATTGCCAAAAAATCTGGATACATTGCTTATATTTACAACAAAAGGGAAAGTATTCAGCATGAAGGTCTATGAAATACCTGAATCCGGAAAGCAGGCAAGAGGTAAGCTGATAGGCAACCTGATCAAGCTTTCTAATGATGAGGGGGTAAGTACTGTAATAAAAGTACGTGAATTTGAGGAAAATAGAAAATTATTCTTCATTACAAGAGACGGAAAAGTTAAGAAAACTGACCTGACACTGTTTGCAAATATAAATAAGGCAGGAATAAGAGCACTTACACTGAATGGAGAAGATGAGCTTACTTACATAGGTCTTACAAGCGGAAATCATAAGAACGAAATCTTTATAGCTACAAGAAATGGAGTTGCAATAAGATTCTCTGAAGAAGATGTAAGAAGTATGGGAAGAACTGCTGCAGGAGTGAAGGGAATAGATCTTAGAAAAAGATGATATTAGTTGCGGCTGCAATTTATTGATCCGGCAATAGGTGAAGAAGAATTTAATAAACTGAGTGTTCTGACAGTAACTGAAGAAGGATATGGAAAAAGAACTAAACTTGGTGAGTACAGAGTTCAGTCAAGAGGAGGAAAAGGAATAATCAACCTGAAAATGAATGAAAAAACAGGAAAAATAGTTGATGTAAAAATAGTAGACAATGAAACAGAAGTAATGCTTATTACATCGGAAGGAACTCTTATAAGAACAAGGAGTAAATTCAATATCAGTAATTGGAAGATCAACAGACAGGAGTAAGAATTATGAAGGTAAGAAACAATGAAAAAGTTGCTTCAACTGTAAAAATTACTTTGAAAGTGAACTGGAAGAAAACAGTAAATGAAACTGTAAAAAGAATAAATAGAAAAACTAGTGTAAATCAGTATTTTTAAATAAGTCTTTTAAAAGTAGCAGGATTCAGAAAAATAATATTATAAAAATATATATTATGAAAAAGAACAGAAGGAGGATTCAGATGTTATTGAAAAGAGGGCGTTGTTTTTAGTATCAGCAGAAAATGAGTTGAACCTTTGGTGAGTTTGCCAAGGTGTTTAAGAAGAAAAGATACAATGTAAAAAGTGGATGCTATTTATGTAAAAGATATTCTTAAATATGATGTTTTTCCCTGTGACTATGGAAGGAATAGGGATAAATCTAGAACAAATTTTTGCATATATGAATTCAGGGACATTGAAAAGCAAGACTTTGAAAAGATAAAGGAACCTCTGGAAAAAGGAATTTTCAAGAGTTTATACTAAAGAAGGGAATCAGCTGAAATTGCTGAGGAACTTACATGATTTAATAGTAACTGTAAAAATGAAAAAGTAAGTCCGTATATGAAGGAGCTCTGAGAAAGTATCTATAAAACCTATTATAGTGCTTCCAAACAGAAAAAGATTTTCAAACTTGACAAGCTTCTTCTGCTTGATGACGGAGCCTACAATGCAAACAAGACGTTGTTTACATTCTTCTACATGTTTGATGAACAGAAGGTTGATGTGATTAAGGGTAAATGTTGAGGAAGATGAGTCAAATCAGAAATTAAGTGAAAGATTTGGAGATAACTATAAACTGATTTTTAAGGGAAGGGGATACCTTCAAAAACAATAATGGCAGAGTCAAAAATTATGACCTTGTTTTAATGGAGATTTAAGATATACAGTGATGGTGGAAAGAATAACTGGAAAGCTTGGAATAAGATTGCTGGAAAATCTTGATGTACCAATATTCATAGTATAAAACCATGCCATGTTTAAAATAGGGAAATAAGTTTTTCACAATGCAGGAGGAAAAATAAATGAAAGTTCTGATTTGTTCAGACAGTCATACAAGACTTGATTATTTTCAGAAGGTAATAGATCTCGAAGAACCTGAAATGGTAATTTTGCAGGGGATCACAGTACAGATGCCATGGATATGGCGTTAATCTCACAGTGAAATTCTTTTAAGATAGTGAAGGAAATACTGACTATTACGATTACGATACAAAAGATACTGAAATTTTTGAGTTAAATGGAGTATTTTACTTACATATGCCATCTTTACGGCGTAAAAGATACATGAGGGAAATAGAAGCAAAAAGCTGAAGAAGTGGAAGCTGATATATGCATTTTTGGCCACACTCACAGGGAATATATGAATGAAAAAATAATATCATATATTTAAAATCCGGGAGCATTGCAGGATAAGAAATATGTAATTTATAACGGGAAAAAGTTTTGAGCAGATTAAAAATAAATTACAACAGCATTTTTATTTTGTTAAAGAAATGTATTGAAAAAGAATGAATAAAAAGAACTATATCAGATATGGAAAATAAAGTTAAAAAGTAATTTAGTTTTCCTGTCTGAATAGTTCTTTTTTATTGTAAAATTCTATGAAACTGAATTATCGACCCGGTAGTTGAAATAGATGGTTTTCCTGATTTGGTAGGGCTTGTTTTGTAGTAAACTTTTTATTATTCTACCCCTGATACTGTAAACTTGAGAAACTGAATCAACATATACTTTGTTATCACTACCTGAAAACACTCTACCAATGAAGCATTTCTCAATAGTTATATTATCAGTTCCTGATACATAAACGTTTCCACCGTTTGCAGTTATAGTTTTGTCTGTGAAGTACCGCTTACTGGAAATACTTTTTCCACTTTTAGATGTAGCCCTGTTTCCATTTTAGTTCCTGAACTTACTTTTCCTGTGTTCACCTTTTACATTTCCATTTTTGAAACATTTACAGAAGTTGATCCAGGTGCAGTGACTTTTATATTATTTCCTACCTTACATGTAGTTGCATTTAAAAACTCCTGCAATTGCAAGTGATAATATTGATAATGTAATAATCATAAGAGACCTCCTGAATTTATGTATATTATATCACTGTAATCTTAAAGAAATATGAGAATAACCATGTTATAACATATTCAAAAAGTGGAATAAAAAGAAGATAGAGCTATCACTTTTACTCGCTAAAAGAGGTTCATTAAAAATAGAATCAGAGTGTCTATATTCAACATTTACTCCATAAGGAAGAATACAACGTGGGTATGAGGCGTCAAAGTTTACATTGTAAAACTATCGGAATGTCGGGATTATTTACAACTTTACATAGAATTTTTATATTCTTCAGTAGTAAACTTCATTCTGAGGTTTTCCAACAATAATACCGCCTAAGGAATCAAAAATTGATTTTTCTTTAAGTGTATTACATCTTTTCGTATTCTTCAGGAGAGATTTTCCTTCGAAGTTTCAATAAACAGTATTTTATCCTTCCATTCTTGAGCTGAAGGGAAAATATTATACTTTTCACATATTTCCTTCTGTTCACTAAATCTGTCTCCTGATATTATGTTATAAAGTGATTCTATACATCCTCCGAGCAGTTTTCTCCACTAAAAATTTTCATTTCCCTGAAGTAGTTCAAATCCTTTACGTTTCCTTATGGGATATTCTGGGAATACCTATAGATTTTTCAGAAAAGTCAGTTCTTTCTTCATACCAGATATCACTTGAAGTTATTTCATTTAAAGTGCTGCCTGTATAAATATTCCAGTATTTTTCAGTATAGGGAAGCATTTTTGTTATCAGTTTCTGCAATGTCAGTCAGAAAACGAAGGACCGTAAAAAGTCTGAAGTCCCAGCTGATGAAACATCATATGATGTACGGAAGTATCAGAAAAACCGGTAAATATCTTTGATTTTTCCAGTACTATTTTAAATTCTTCTATCTTCCATTAGGTAAGGAAAAATTTTAAATCCGTCAATTCCGCCAACAGCGCATAATATTCCATTAATATCAGGATTTTTAAAAGCTTCTTTTAAGTCCTGTGCCCTTTTTTCAGGATGCTCTTCCGTATATTTTATACCTTTTAGTGAATTAGGCATAAAAATAACATTCAGTCCCATTTTTCAAGTCTTTCAGTACCAAGCTTCAGCTGATGCTTACAAAAATCTTTCCCTCAATACTCCTCTTGAAAGACTGACTACAGCTATTGTGTCCCCTTTTTCAGTCTTTTTGGTTTAACCATGGTTTTCTCCTTCCCGTCATATGCTTACAAGTTTTAAGATTCAGTTTGACATTTTTACTGTTTAGTTTATTTAGATTTTTTGTACATTATAGCATATGAATATAAGAAAAAGGGAAATATAGTTAATGAAACAGGAAAAATTATGGTATAATAAAAAGAAAAGATAGAGACAGAAAAAATGTCAAGAAAGCACTTCAAAAATGGGAAGCAAATACAACAGAAAAACAACAGAAGATGAAAATGGATAGCTATCACAGGTCTTCATAAAAAGAATACAATAAAATGAAAAATGAATTTTGTACTTGATGCAAGAACTGCGAAAACATCAGATGATTTTTATGAACTTGCAAAATGACAGAAGATTTATCCTCATTCTTAAGTATGCAAAAATCCTTGAAAACTAGAACTGAAAATTTAGATAGCCAGCTTTTTGTACAGAAATAGAAGCAGATCAGTTATATTGACCTAATTGAAAGAACTGAAAATATTACAACATGGCGAAAATTATGATAGAAAAAGGATTTCTGGATAAAAGAAAAATATTGGGAGTTTTTGGTTAATGGTTGAAACACGTCCATATATGAGAATAAAAGTTTGCATATACTAAATTTCACAGGAGAGTGGAATATCAACTGCAATTTCTGAATGTGAAGACATGATAAAATTATGTAAAAATGATAATTTAGATGAGACATACTCTGATATCTTTATATGGTTTAAAATGATAAAAAGTTCAGTTCTTTGAAACCTGCATTCTTCGTGCTTTGTGAAGAGACACAGATCTTAGTATCTGAGACGAACGGACACAATTTTTAGGTGGTTACCAGTGAATATGGAGAATAGGCTGGATGAATAAACACAATGAGGCTGTTTCACGCTTTACCTGTGTGTTTAGTTCAACAGATATGGTCAAACATAATCAATTCAAAAAAACTGTCAATGAAAAATAATATTAAATTAATCTCTTTATTATATTTTCTTTATTTATTTAATGGTTCCTTCAATTATCAGACTCGATCACCATTGCTCAGATCTTGATATTATTTAATCTCAATGCCTCAGCCCTGGATCATGGGAGTTAAAGGTCACACACTATCTTCAGTTTTATGTATTATATATAAATTCAGTTTTATCATTTTATTAAATCAATAGTGCCAGGTGTGGACAGGCTCCCAGTTTGGATGGCTCAGTGGCTGCAGTCACAATACACTTTTGAAGGCGAAATTCTGAATATATATATAAGTTTTCATTTATCCTTTTTATTAATTATAGATCTTTTTATATTTATTATAAATATTTGATCCTGGTGAGGCATCCTTTGGTTTTGTTCAGGCTTTTAATTTAATTATATTTTCATCATCATGTTGATCATGGTCAAATTTATTATATTTATCATGGATGGTAGTTCTCGATTTTATCCAATTTATATTCATTATTTATATTATATATTATTATATAGTCCAGAGGTTCAGGTTTTTAATTAAGTCAATTGAGACTTTTTATTTAGTTAATATCAGTTTTGAATTGTATATTCATTTTAGTTTCATTTCTTATATATATTTTATTTATAATATAATTATATTTATTATATTTTAGGATGAAATATCTAATATTTATTATTTCAGGATATTTATTATATTTATCAGTTCTAAAATCTCCTATTCTCATCTGCCTCAGTCAGTTTATTTTTGATTTTTATATTATATATATAAATCAGTTTTAATCTATTTATTATATATATTATTTTTATATATTTTCAGGACTGTCTGTTGCCTTGTTTCATTTTATTATCACATCTGATTTTATTATATATTTTATTATGATATTGATCTTAATTATATTAATTCTTTATATTATTTATTATTTTATTTCTTCAGGGTTCAGAATATTTCATTTAAATCATCTTGGATATCATTTTCTTCTTTATTGTTTATAATATATTTCTGGTGAATAATATATATAATCTTCTTGATATTATATAATCTTTATCAGTTCTTGGATGTCAGACATATCAGCAATAGGACATCATTTCAAATCTATTATATACTTCAATCTGGCTGGCCTCATTTCTGCAGTTGATGCTGTGAGTCCATTCCTGCGTTTCTGACATTGAGCGGATAAATTGGCATTACCGGTATTCACCATCCATGGTACTCCCAGTCAGAAAACCTCAAAGTCTTTCCATCAGTGTCATTGATCAATTCTGTTTCTTCAAAATTCACTCCATAATAAGGTTAAATATCAAGTTTATAATTTTATTATTATTTACTGTCCCTTCTGCCTGCCATGGAATTTCTGAAATATTATGATTAAATAATAAAATGGACAAAAATAGACAGTTAATTCAAAATCCTTTTTCCCACAAGAATTGCATTAAATTACACTGCATGAATTCTGACGCTTCTTCCTCAAATCTCACCTTCCCAGAAGAGTAGCTATTGAGATTTTCGTCCACTGTACAGTGATGAGCTGGCAGTTCAAACCGTTTCCTTTCAATATTATACATCTACCTAAAATATTCAATTATGAATTACTGTTACTTTAAAATATTTTCTATCTTATTTCTTTAAGGTTGCTTCCTATTAATATACATTTCCAAGTTTATCTGTCTGAATCAAAAATTTAGTAGATTTCAATTTCCTCTTATTTGATCGACCAGAATAAGATTATAATACATTTAAAGTTTTCTGAGCTCTTCAGGATCTGAAGGATAATTCCTTTGCCCTTATAACTTTCACCAAAATATCCTCTGCACTTTTTCCTTTAATTTCTTCCATATCAGAAAAATTCTTTATATTACTAAAAGATATAGAATCAAAATATTGTCTGCAGATGATGGTGATGTTCTTCTGAAGAGTGTATTTTATCAGAGTATCAGCTTCTTTTTGCGTTTCTTATATCTGGATTCTTCGAGTATTGCTTCTATTTCTTCACTTGTGATTTTTCTCCAGTCTTCCTTGAAAATAGATGCTTTGGGATTTATCTCCCTCATTTTCAGTATAATTCTTTCAATATCGTTGTTTTCCACTTTTTCAATATTACTGAACATTATAATGCTTGCATTTTCAATCTGGTCAAGCATAAAAGTTTCCAAAATCTTCAAGACAGTCTTCAAAAACTTTCAATATCAACTATCACTATTTTATCTGATATTTCAATGCCATATTCCCTGTTAAAGAAATTACATACCTTCAAAATATCTGACAGCTGCACGACCCTGAAGGTTCTATAATTATCCTTTCGGGTGAGATTCATCCATAATTGGCTCTGATTGATTCCTAGAAATCAGTAACGAGGCTACTAGCATAGCACATCCTGAATTTATTTCCTGACAGGAATGTTTCGTATCAGTTTCTTATCGAGTCTCTATTTTTCCAAATTCGTTTTCGATAATAACGGTTTTTCCTATTTCTGATATATATTTATTTATGAAGGTAGTCTCCTTCAAGAAATCCTGAGTATCTTGTATTATCATTAGTCAGCTTTTCACTCCAATTTTAAGCTTATTCTTCTTCCTGTTCCTTTTAGGCATCTGCCCCAGTTTTTGCCCTCTTCCGTATTTTCTTGCGGCATATATGAACGCATCTACATTTTTCTTCAGGAGTTCCAATAGGCAGCTGGCAACCTGTACAGAATAAATCCCTTTGGACTGTCTGACATATGCATTCTTTACATGAATTAATTACATCATCAATTGTTCCGTAAAGCATAACATCTACAGGAGGAACATTTCAGCTATCGCATTCTGTCTCCAGCATAAAGTTTTACTTGCAGGTCTTCAGCAGTTATCACACACCGAAGAAAAAGTCCTGCATCAGCTAAATCAGTCCCATATTTTAGTTTAGTTTTCCACAAATATAGAACCTGGTTTTCCTTCCCATAATTTTGCAAATTCCTTCTATCATTTTTAATATATGGTAAGAAAATTCATCAAACTGGGATTGCTTATAACATCCATACATGACACAGGATCAGAAAAACTTGTTCCCTACAGCACCTATTTCCTCCTTGAAAACTTCAAACCATCTCAATGAATTTCTAGCAGCAATTCCAATAATCTGTGAAGATTTTCAGGATCTTTTTCTTGTACTCTTTAGTAAAGATTCAATAGTCTCATAGATACTCCAGTAGAAATAGGACCTGCAGACCGTAAGATATATATTCATATCTGGAAACTTATCTTTTCAGTCTTTTTGCAGTTTCGGGAATAGAATGAAAAGATCTTATCCTCTCGAGGATCAATTTCTTTCAGACCGGCCATATCCTGTAATCCTTCAGTATGTGGTCTTCCGCAATCAATGCCGTTTTTAGGATAGTGAAGCTTAGAAAGCCTAGGTAGCCCCAAGAGTTCTCAGGGTAAGCCTACAGATAGGTTGTCTATTCCAAAATCTTGTACGCATTGCTTCAATGATTTTAATTTTGTTTCAAAGTCACTGTTGTAGTCTGTATAGCCATATTTGCCATTGTACCGTCGGGCGCATATGCACGTAAAAATGGAAGATAGTCCACCTCCTGTCCTGCATTGCTAGGCTTTTGTCCTTTCAAGAGTTGTCATTTTCATCCTTCTGATTTTTCAGTAATAACTCAGCATAATCCATAACTTATCTCCTGTCTTTAATAGTTATTTAAGTATCACAAGTTAAAAATTTATTTTGTCATATTTATATTTTCGATTTTTCCAAAGTATGTCATAGTATATGCTTAATTCAAATTTTCAATACACAGAAAAGTTATTTTTAAAAGAATTTAAGAAATGTAAATAGATGGAAAATATATATTATTGTACTGCAACTCCTATCTTGTGTCGAGATTTTTGGGTGCAGTCACATTAATATTCTTTCTTTTGAAAATTCATTTTTATTCTGCATAAGTATTACATCTATTAAACCATCCCCTGAAGCCATTTTCTCATTTTTCGAAGGGTCTGAGTTATTTACTCTACGTTGAAGTACAAATTTTTGCAGAATTGGAAAAATTCAGTCAGAGCAGCTTTTTCCTATTTCAGTTCCTTTCATATTTTCCAATACTTGCAGCAGTCCCCAGCCTCTGGCATGTATCTTTCTTTGGATTAGTTCCTCCCTCTAAAGTTGACATAGTCAATTAGCGGATAAAAGTCCATTTGTCGAATTAGCCACCCTGTAAAACTGTTTTTACGTTTTCCTTGTTATCATGAGGCTCTAAGCATTTTTCAAGGGAAGCTTCAAGTCTCTTGAAGATAAACATAACTTGTAAATCCTTATTGTTATAAAGAAATTTGTCAGTTCCTCACGTCAGCATTTTTACTGTTTTTAAATTATTTAATTCCTGTCTGCTTTTCCATGGTGAATACTTATTTTTACCATTATTTTCGGTAATTTGATTTTTAGATTTCAGGTATTCAACTCACTGAGGAAAACTTTTCTTCAAAAATTCCAGGTTCCCCTCCATACCGTATGAAATGACCTATTCCAAGTGAAGGAGAGCTGCCTTCATTCCGAGTAAACAAGATTACTTTACCCTCCTGCTATCATTTTTGAAGATTTTCCTCCTATTGCATCCAGCTCAGATTTACTGATAGTTTCTAAAAATATCCTTATTTTCTGAAGTTTTGATATCTCTGCAGGGTTTTGATGTTTGAATTTGAATGGGAAGATAAATTGCCGATAAACTGCTTTTAATGAACAGAAAAATAAAAAGTAGTAATAATTTTGATTTTCATGTTGAGTACCTCTATGGTTTTTATTTTAATTTCTTATCATAGTAAAATAGAAAATTCTGTGTATAAAGAAAAATTTAATATTATTTAAAACTTTGCGAAAGTTTTTATAAGATATTAACAAGATGAAGATAATAGCAGGTATACTTTTAATAAATATCATTGATTAGTAAAAATAACAATATATTAAAAATATGTTTATATATATATAAAAATTACATATGAAATAATATAAACAAACTAGATACAATATTCTTAAAATATGATATAATAGAAATAAAGAAAAATATATACGAGAAAATATGAATACGAAATATGGACATTAAAACGTAAGTGAGATACTTATTATTAAAAACACTATTTAATTAAAATAATGTTATTCGAAAAGTAATACTATATTAAAGGAGGAAAACTATGAAAAGAAAATGCTTTGCTGTCAGCTTTAGCTTATAATGGCAACAGTAAGCTATTCAGCAGAAAAACAAAGTCTGGAGGCAAGTCTGAATCAATGAAAAACAAATTCAATGATTTGCTTGAGAAGGAAGCACAGAAGAAAAAGAATTGAAGCATGAGAGCTCAACTTGAAAATGAAGTTACAGACCAGCGAAGGAGGAAGGAAAAGAGAAGTTGTTTGAAAAACTGAAGAAGGATTCAGAAGTTAGATGGCACAGGGACAAATATAAGCAAGTTTTAAACAATTACGATACATATTACAAAAATCATCAAAATTAATAAGAGAAAAAGAACAGAAAGATAGCTGAGTTGGAATCAAATACTAGCAATAATGGGAAATTAAAACTTAAACTCAAAAACGTTTTATTCATACTTAATTTTACTGGCATGAAACAGCGGTTCATTAAGAAAAATCATAAACTCGCCGATGGATCAGACAATGATTTTTCTATAATTTACAAACTGTTTCAAGCTTTAAAAATTAAGAATGAGTTCATACAAAATATTTTCTGATATTTTCAACATTTCGGTAACACCACAGAATAAAAGACAATGAAAGGAAGAATTATATGAAAAAGATGATGTTAGTAGGACTTCTTTCTAGCAATGTCAAAGCTATAGCTAATGGCAGACAGTGTGCAGGATGTACTGAAGAAGGCAGATGAGCTACTATAAACAGCAGGAAGCAGAAAAGAAAGTTACAAGAGCACCTAAGAAGGTGGAAAAAGCAGAAAAAGGTAAAAACTCAGAAAGTGAATCGGTTGAGTATGAAGTTGAGAGAAGAGTAGAAGAGGAAGTAAAACCAAGAACACCGATGGAAAACTGAATACAATGCAAACAAGGCGGCAATAAAAGTGGACTTTTGAGAGAGTAGAAAGAAGTGTGGCAAGGGAAGAAAAGGAACTTGACGGATACAATGAAGTATGAGGTAAAGAAAACTGCTAAAGTGAAACAGCAGAAACAAGCAAAAACAGCAAGACAAAGAAAAATAGAGAAAGAAACAAAAGAAATCATAGAATATAGAAATTTACACGAAAGGAAGAAGATAGTGAAAGCTAAAAGATAATGGGAATAGTCATTATTGGCGATTTGCAATAGAGGCAAAGTATCAATGGCAGAAAAGACAGATCCAAATATAGAAAGACTTTTTAAAGATAGCAAAACAGAAGAAAGTGGCTGAAGAAAAGGAAGCAAGAAAAACAGAGACTTTAAACTCAGTAACAGAAGAGGGAGAACAGTACCAGTAACAGTTGTGTCTCCAAGTAAAATGCACCAAAAACAAATGAAAAGCTTGGAAGCAAAGAAGAAACAAGGAAGCAAGCAAGAAAGCTGAAGACTAAAGCAATGAAGGCAAAATATAAAACATGAGTGAAAGCGAAAAAGTGGATGTTGAAATCAGAGAATCAAAAAGAGTAAATGAAATAAACAGTAATATAGAAACATTCCATAAAACAAATGAAATGCTAGATAAAATGGAACAGAGATTAGAAGGAATGAAACTCAAACTGAAATAATGTGCTGGAAATTTTAATTCCAGAAGGAAATATTATTAGAACACATATTAAATTATGTTATAGAAAGAAAGAAAAGAGAAGGAGACGTAAAAATGAAAAAAGATTAATAACAATAGGACTTGGAGCATCACGATGTCATGTACAAAATGCAAATGGTACAGTACAATACAGACAGACTGGATAACATTGAAGATTATCTGAGAGAGGCAGATTCATAAAACCATCAGAAAATGTAGAAAAGTTGAAACAGGAAGGAAAATTGACTATTCAAAGAATACAGATCACTTGAGAAGGAGGCAGACATGGCTAGAAGATCAACAATAATAGCAGGGATAGCATGCTGTTGGCAGTATCTTCATTATCGTCTGCAGCGAGAAAGCTGACTACAACACAGATAAGAGAAAATACATGAGAATAAACGCTCTTGAAATAGAAAGAATAGACATAACAGACATAATTCCTGGAAGACAAGGGACCAGACCAGCAGATAGTTAGTAATGGATGAAAGAGCATTGAACTTTGACTTTGATAAAATCGTAGTAAAAACCCGCAATACATGAAATGTTACATGAAAGTTTATAGAATATGTAAACTTCAATGACTACAGAAGTAGTAATGAGGACATACCGATTCAAAAGGAACAAATGCTTACAACATGGCACTTGGAATGAGAAGGGCACAGAGTGTAAAAGCTAAGTTATTAGAATTTGGAATGGATCCAAGCAGAATAGTAGGAACAGTATCAAAAGGGAAGAAGAACCAGTAGCAACAACACAACAGATGCAGGAAGAGCCAAAACAGAAGAATAAATTTAAAGCTTTTCAGAAGGAAGCCAGTACATATCGAAAATGCATATGAAAGTAGAGACTGAGTTATGAATAACAATTTGAAAAAGAATTGAAAAAGAGTTGAGATCATTTGTCAAAGAGATGTAAGGATATAAAAATACAATACTGCATTATTTTTCTTTCTAGTAACAGGGTCACTTTATTCTTTCAGCAATGGAAAAGATGATGTAGAAACAGCAAAAAGAGGACTTCAGACATCAATAACAGATATGAAGAAGTTATTCAAGGAAGCAAAGAGCTGAAAATGATAAGCTGATGAAAGGTTCAAACATGAATTAGTACAGTTAATGGAACAGGGAGACCATGTGGTAAAATCACCATGGAGCTCATGGCAGTTTGGGATAAAATGGATTTTATAACAACTGGAGGTACACATATAAAGGTAGAGGAGATAAAAAGGAGAAATATCCGTATGAGGGGATATTGACAGAAGTGAAAAATCACTTATGAAGATATACGTCGCCTGACAGTAAGAATTATTCATTACTTGCTAGAAGTACAAATTCTCATTTGGCATCATCAAACAATAGACAGGGATTAAAAGGATACGGTTTAGCAAGTACTACACCTGTAAAAGAGCCGATTGTCAAGTTTATCGGAAAGTGCGAATCAACCCAGAGTATTTAATGCTCCAAACCAGTTACTCCGCTTATACAGCACACACCCTAATTTTACCACAGGCAATAAATTTTAAACCAGCAACTCAGTGTAAGTCATACTCAACAGTGGATGCAATAACAATACCAACTATAACAGTTCAGGAACTGGAAATGGTGACAATGTATATCAGGATGGGATCAAGCATGACATTGCTTTAGTAGAAGTCTTTCTAATTCAGATGTAGGGAATGATTGCTCAGTATAGTACATCTGGTGGTACAATGAATGTAAATGTAAACAATGGTTCTACAATGGATATAAGTACTTCAGGAGTAACGTTTACAGGACATAAAGGTCCTAGCCATAATGGATGAAGTACATATTCGACAGATTTAAATACAACTGGATATCCTGGTTGTGCTGCAATAGAAATTAGTAAGTGGTCATGAAGTAAAAATAGACAATACAACTATTAATTTTAAAAGGAACAGGAGACAAACTATCAAAGATGGTTATTCTACATGCAGATGGTCATAATGATCATGGAAACTCTACTTGGAGATATGGGAAGCTGGATCGAATATTAACATAGATGGAACTAAATTAGGTAATGTATACTTCTCAGTATCATAGTGGTGGAAATACAACGAGTAGGGATGTACAAATAGTGGTAATATAACTACATCAGCTACTGGAGTGACAACTATATATGGATGACACTGCATGCAGGAGCATAGCCTGCAACTAAGGTTATGAGCTTTTTGAAAATAAAGGGACTATATTAGATTGAATGGTTCAAATGAAACTCTTTTGCTCTTTATAGGACTCGAGTATACATGCTAGTGGAGGATTACGTGTAAATGACAGGAACTCTTCAACTAGAGGAGCAAGTGATAAAAGGAGTATATTAGTAAATAAAGTCTGGAACTGATTATTTAAGTTCTGAAATATTATTAAATAATGCAATGGAGTTTCGAAATATAACTCAGTGAGAATAGGATTCTTAGGATATGCTGATCGTGAGGAGAAAGGAAATACCAATGATGGTAAAGATCTGCAAACAATGCAGTTATTCACTTCCTACAACTTCAAGAGAATCTGTATTAAATGTAGACTTTGAAAAATAATCAAAGCTACAGCATTGTTCTTTAATAACAATGGATCGAAATACATTTTAATGTTAATAATTTTCAATTTAACATCTACTAATGGTACAAAATAAATACTTTAGTATATGTTGAAGATGAGAATAGTAAAATCTTAATGGTACTACTAATGGTGAAAATGAATACTAACTAGGTGGTACATGGAAGTATGTCGGAATTTATACAGAAAAGCCGCTGATCCATTAACAAATAAAGGGGAAAAATAACTATATCTAATTCTGATAGTACAGTAGGAATTTGTACAAGTTCATCTGGTTGCCAGTAACTAACATGGTCGGCCAGTTCCTGTG
>BNJU01004988.1_pt1 | contig 97968 bp, 90 predicted proteins | sample 8539281 | NCBI WGS metagenome assembly BNJU01 (sample SAMD00202456, study PRJDB9452) | human saliva metagenome | isolation source: human saliva | place: Japan | reverse complement strand
AGACGGTAGAACAAACATTTTTAACATAACATCAAATAATCAGTTATAATTCAATTTAAAACCTCTTTCTCTAATTGGGTACATTCGTTTTATTTAACAAATTGTCTTATGTGAGCAACAATTTATTTTCAACATTGTTCATAAGTTTCAGTTAGAATTTCTTTTGCTCTGCAACCAGAGGCCGCGGAGAAAAGGCATTCATTGTCAAGGTAGTAACGGATAGGTGGCAACAAATAATAAAACTGGTTTCAAATCAACATGGCGGGTCTTCTTAATTACATCAGGCTGGTGACATAAGGTTCGCGGAGAAACCTGAGATACTAACAGAGAGCTAAACCGGAAAAAACAATTTTGTGCATGGCATTGCAATCAACATTGGAGTATACATACATATCAATGGGGTTTGTGATAGGAGACTGTTCTGATGAACTCCGGTGGCTGCAAAACCGGGTACGGTGGACACATCAAGCATGGGAGGAGAAAATTTGTGAACACGCTCTTTGCATACAACAATTTCTCACATTGGAGTGATTCACTAAAACCTTTGGAGCTCATGCATCTCTGTAACGATAAGAATAGCAATCGGGGCTGGAAATGTTTGAGAACACGTAACAACAAAGGGCATAGAGCGGCAAGCGTGGCATTGCAGATTAAGAGAAAACTGTGTTGACGAATACAAAGGTACTGATCGATGACAATGGGTGGCAGTACCGGAGGCATTCCTTGTGTTTGAAAGATTGTCTAAATCTATTTATATTCTCTCTAGTTTCTTTAATCTTTTCATTTAGTTTCCATGTTGAACATCAATCATTCCTTTTGATTGAGGCAGTTTCAGGAGATCTCTTGATTAGGGGATTTGATTTCATTTTTGATAATCTGTATTATCTAAATTCATTATACAATAATCTCCTTATTTTTCAATAATAGTTTTATATATCTATATCATTTAAAAATAAGGAATAAAAAGGGGGAGTGATTAAAGAATTTCTTTTTAGATATAAATCAGAATAGTGAATCAGAAAATCTTCATCAGTATCATCATCATCATGAATAATGATGAATTATCAGTTGATTGAGTAGTAGTTGTTGTTGTTTGTTTTGGTAGTGATAGCAGTTTGTTTGGCGGGGCGCATAGAAGTAGTTCAAACGTTTTTCAGATTTTTGTACGGTGGCTAACAGTTTGGTTAAATCTCAGAAAACGACGGTGGATCTGATCTGAGATTTCTTCTTCATAATGTTCTGGGATAGATTTCTCACAGTTTTGCAGTATATTCTGGTTTTAAATGTGATGTTAAACAACAACATAATAATAAGACGGAAAGCGTGGGAATGTCTGAGTTAGCGATTGATTCTGCAATCTTGGCTACATGCAGTACAGTTAATGATAGTAGTAATCATCTGTCAATCATTGCATCTTTCTTTTTGAGTGCATGACTGATAACATTTGATATGTTGGTGGCGTAGTTCATAAGCGCGGAAAGCAGACTCAGTTACAGGCTGAACTGCATAATTTCTTTGGCTCTCTATATAGTTATTTTATGACTTGCAATTTGGCATCTCTTATAGTTATATTATTCCCAAAGGCCAAGGAGGTTTGAGGCACAAAATTTATTTTCATAGAGGTTTTAGAGTACTCTTTTTGACTCATCATCTCTGTTGATTTCTTTAGAAATTTCCTCTTACAGGACGAATTCTTTAGACAGTTGGTTCATTACGACACGTGATAATAGATTCAAATTCTTGTTGCATAGATTGATAATCTTTGGAATTGATTATCTAAGTCTTTGGTGACATGATCAGAGACTCTCAATATCTGTGGCCTCCAGTCTTCTCTAGCAATCATTCTCATGGCATCTTCAGTAGGGAACAGCGTAGAGGTTATTTCATTTGATCTTTCATTGATTAGTTTGAGTTGGTTCTCAAGATCATAAAGGTTTATTTTGCACAGGTCCATTAGTCTTTGTGTTGTTTTAAGCGGTGGTACTATCTTCATAATCTCTTGTTTCTTGTCATGCAGATTTATCAGCTCAGAGCTGTCGTCAGAGTTCTTCATAATGTCAGTCATTTAAGTGCAGTAGAAATTTGTTTATGTTCTTTAATATCAAAGGCTCAATTCTAATAATATCTTCTTTAGTTCCAGTATTAAGAACTCGTTTTTCGTCATTTTGTTGGTGAGCAGGTGGCGGGGCGTGATTTCAATTCTTGTGCAAGTTTAGGGTATGTTCAAGATTTTCTCAAACAGTTTGTTTAGAGTTCGTTGGATCTCGTTCTTGCAAGTCTTTTCTTTGTGAATTCAACAAATGTTCATATCTGCGAATTCATTTTGACGTGCTCTTGTTTCGTTTCCCCGAATTTCTCTAACGAACTCTTCCCGTTGTTGGTAATTCGTAGTTTGGGCTGTCTGGGCATTCACGACAAATCGTCGACGTTTGTTTAAGTTCCAGGTGTGCACGTAAATAGCGCAGAAACTGACTGAGAACTTTCTTGCATTAATAGAGTATCAACATAGTTTGAGGGGTTAGAAACGTTGGTGTATTGTTAATCTTATCATCTTTCAGACATAAGTTGACGTTCTCTAGCGTCATTGGTAAGCAAAGTGAAATTTAAGGAGCTCGAACAGTGTCGAATTTGGAGAAACGTGGTTTTCTCAGCATATAGGGGTCAAGCAACGGCGTGAGTTTGGTGGTCTTTTCTATAAGATACAAAAGTAACACCAAATTTAGTGAGCAACAAATGATGATTTCATTCATTTTACGAAAACAGTCCATAAATGAAAATCATAACAATGATGGCAGAACCGGTATATTTCAAAATATTTGAAACAATTGGTCTAGACAGGAAGATTTTTCTGTCTGCGGGTGAATGGCGTCAATAAGAAGATTGGTGCAAGCGTGATAATATTATTTAGCAGTTATGTTATATACAAGTGCATATATTTAGGCGGGAACAGATGTTTGGTACGATAATAAATGAAGCAATCAATAGTAAGATTGGAACAGAGTACCTGGTAAACAGATAAGCATTCCATTTGGTATCCATAGCAGATGTTATAGTGAGAATCCTATTTTTCTCCAAAGTCAGCGTCAGTTCTTGGTGAGCATTGTGCAATATTACATTTTGAATTAAGTAAATTTGAGTTGAGTGACATTTGAGTTTGGTGAATCAGCAGTATAAAATTACACAATAATCAGTTGGGCATGAATAATTTATCTTGTGAGCTGGAGTTTCATAATCAGGCGGATTTACAGTCCATAATTCATCTAATGAATGAATTGTTGTTCGGGCATCTGTCATAAACAATGAGAACATGTTTACAATACGTGAGAATCTGGCATTGATTGGGCTTGCGTGCGAGAACGGATTGAGTAGTGCATCACACACGTGTGTGGCGTTTTCTTTTAGGATTGGTATGATTGAGTTTAGACATGATTTGAAAACAGAAAGCAGACGTACATCAATTTGCAATTGTAGCATTGATTTCTGTTGGAGCACTTTAGTAATTGAAAATTAACAACAGTAAGTAGTCCACAAAAAGCAAATGCAAAGTAGCGAGCTCTAATGCGCATGTACAAATTTTCTCTTAATTAAATGCCCCAAATCAAATACGTGCAACAGTTAAGAAAGCAAGTGTTGATAATGGATAAAATACATTTTCCTAGATTTGAGATTCAGAAGCAGCATCAGTTCCACGTAGAGTGCAAGAGTTTTACAAGTGGTGGGTCAAATAACATTTAGTGACAATTATATTGGCACAAAGGGGCGTTTGTTGCAATATCTGGGACATAATGGTCAAAGATGATGGTATAGCTCAATCTAATGGGAGTAAAGAATCCTCCAGTGTTTCTTGGAGTCTTTCCTTGAAGTCTTCTGAGAAGATTTTTATTTTTCTTCGAAAGTATTTTATTGAGCGGATGCAAAAAGTCCAAGTATTATCTTCGCTAATGTAACAAGGGATATAGGAAGACGGGCGTGAAAATAATTCATCAATTGTATAAGTCCTGGACTAACATTAGAGTTAATCATATCTTTTTGCAGGTAATGATACAGTATTAGGTTCCATAGAGGGGCATTCTCAAATCCAGCAAAAGATACATTAAACAGCAGTAAAAATGAAAGAACAAAGAATATGGAGCAAAGAGTTAACAATGTAGATTTCAAAATGTTTTATCATTATAGATCCCTATGTTCTTTAGTTTTAATAAAATATATATCATTAAGATTGTTGGGATTCTTAGTAGCAATTCATATCTTGGTACTTTATCGTAAGATTCAATTTCGTGTTTATATCTGGCACAATTAGGGACATTCATTGAATTTCAGAATTTCGGCTGAAAAGTTTTTGTAAACATCAATAATTGATACATAAAAATCTTTACGAATTTCTAATGATAAATTATAATCTGCATCAGTAAATGGTAAATAATAAAAATAACATATCTCATATAATCAGGGCGTAATGGTCTAATCTGAAGTGCTCCATCTAATAGATGTTTGAACTCTTCATAAGTAACACGAGTTGAGTATATCCTCTTTTTCTATTTTGTTTCTTTAAAGAGTTTATATTCAGTTTCATCTAGTCGAGTCTTGTGAAAAGCATATCTTCATCTCTGGTATCATCTTCGGAATCTTCTAAATCATCTAGTAATTTAATATTTGAACTTCTTTCGTTTTGTAAAGTGGTTCAGTATCAGAATTTCAATTCTTCGAAGCTAAAGGTGTTGGTGAAACATTCAGCAATGTCAAATGTTGAGTAAGAACATTTTGAATAAAAGGGAGAAGTTTTGTTGGACACTACTGATTTCGATTTCAATTCTAAAAGCAATCATATTTTTCGTCTGTATCAATAGCAATGGTATGTTGTTGGTCTAGTATTGTTTTTGGTTTCAACACGTTTGTATTGAGGTTTAAGAGCTTTCTTGAATAAATCAATTAAATCTTTCTGGTGGATTTCTTCAAGTATTTTCTCTTTCTCTTTAATTGAAAGAATGTTATCTACATCTCTTGTTGTGAACTTTCATAGAATTAGCGCGGATATCAATTTGAGCAAAAATTAAGGGTGAACTTTTCTAAAGTGTCTTTATCAGTTTTCTGTTAAGATTTAAATTATATTTCTTAACAATATGAGTATGAACTTTAGCATATTCATTAGATGATTCTGGCATCCCAAAAGTCAGAATGAGACTTTATCTCCTTTTGTTCTATTTTCTTTTTGCAGTTGTGAGTAAATGGTCAAAATCATTAGCATAATCTTGTTTCTTTTGTTTATCGCATTCTTGTCCAGACAGCGTCGTGCAGGGTAAATGATATGGTCAATGTCTAATTTAGTTGGGTCATTGACGAGATTTCTTTGCTATATGGGATCAAAAAGTGACTCGATTTAATAGAGACAGAGCTTTGATTTGTCTTTTGTTTCTTTATCATTCTTATCTAAATACGTAACACATATTTTCTATGCTCATGCATTTCTTCACGAGTGGAGCAGCAAGGATTTTCATAGGCAATCAATGTTTCCATTCTGTACGTTTATATTTGAGACTATTATAAAATTTACAGTGGAATAAATTTAATTCATTCAAAAGCATCATTCTTGTTCATTTTGTAGAAAGTGAGATTATTGATTCCGACTTTCTGAACTGATGTGGACATTGATTGTGTGTTTGACGATTTGCGTCATTTGATTCTGAATTTTGTTTAGAATCTGAATTGAAAGTATCATTTGAGGGTACATTGGTTGTTGGAAGTTGACGAATTTGAGTTTTTGGTTTTCAAATCCGTTAGGAGTAACATTATAATTATTTGAGAGTTTACGGTGAGTGGGTGATAACATTCCAGAAAATCTTGAGCTTCAAATCTGTTTGCATGATAACGTACAGTGTTGAATAGATTGCTCATGTTAATTCGATTGAATAAACAAATATTGGCTACAGGCAGCTTACAAGGATTCTGCAAAAGTGGACAGTTTTCTCCTTTTTGATGATTTCTTTTTATCAGATTTATTTTTCATCTCCTATAAAGGAACTGTTGTCTTGTGCGTCGCGATTTTGTTCAAAGTTAATTCCAGCAGGCCAGTGCCAGCGTTGTTGTTTGTTGAAATGAATTGATTTCCAAGTGTCAGGAGGATGCTTCTCTAAACATTTTGTGATGGTCATGGGAAGTCAGGTTAGAGTACTCATCTTCTTCATTGAAAGGTTTGTTTTTAAGTTGGTTGAAAACTCATCTTTTTAGGATTTCTTCTGTTGGTGCTTCGATAGTAATTCTATGCAGACTCAATCCAGGTTCTTTAGTATTTTCAAGTTCAGTTTCAATTGTTTGTAAATCTCTAAAAAGTATTTTTAGTGAGCGTTTAAAGCCCGGAGAGACTCGCAGTGAGTTTTTCAATTTCATCAGAAGAACCAATTTCTTTTTAGTTTCGTTTTTCTTTTTCGAAAACTGCGTGGAATTAAAAGTAAATCTAGCATTCATTAATGAAGACGATTTCTTTTTCTGTACATAAATGGTTGGAAATTGAATGGATATTGAACTGGCATTAGAATTTAGAAAGATTAAGAAGTTGGACTATAGCTTCTCTGATGTCAATTTTGAGATTAGCAGGTAATATGTGATCTTGGTTTAGCATCAACGGTGAAATGTTTCCAATAACAGTGACGGTCAATTCTATTATCATAATCAGAATTTCAAATATGATGATGGTGGCTGGATAGAATCTTCGTTTAATATTGATAAGCATATCTTCTTTATTTGGACGAATGATCAAATTTGAATATATGAGATTATATAAATCTTCTTCCATTGCGTGGTGTGTTTCTTCTTCTTCAGTAATTTCTTCTTGGTCGAAGTTTAATACATTATCAATAGATTTTTAAGAATTTTAAGGTATCTTTTAATGAATATTCTAAAATATTCAAATTATTCACATCAAAGAACTCATTGAATAATTTAAACGAGGCGAGTCGTTTCATATAATTTGCATATAAGATAGCTCTCTTTGAGCATTTATAAAAGATTTTCAAATGGCTGTGATTTATAATCAGTCCATTTTGCATATTCAAAAATGCTCGGGCTGTTCATGCTGTGAATCTGGGTTGAAAGGAGTGTTAGAAATTTGAGATATGACAATCTAATGGTCTTTTGGTAATGGTAAGGTGACAAGGTGGCGATTGAGTTGCGTGTGCAGATAATCTTAGGAGTGTCTGATAAAGAAATCATATGGTTTCTCAGGCATATATAATAGGGGCATGGTCTCTATCAGATACAATAATATTTCCATGGTGGATTACGAGCAGGGGTTTGTTGTTTTGTCAGTTGTTTGATTTTCTTTTTAGTTTTGATGGTAAAAGACTGAAATCAGTATATTTTTCAAAAGTATTGGTAAAGGTTTAGTATTGGTTTCATGAGTTTATATTAAATTCTAAAAGCGGACGTTTTCGTTTCAGATTTATTTAGAATCAAGTTTTATGAGTTCTGATTTTTCTATTTTTAATTTTAATAGACATATTATCAATCGGAAAAAGTAGGTGGGTGAAATGAGATTTGTATTTGGCATCTTCGGAAGAACTGCTTGAGATGTTTCCGTTTGAGAAGAACAAATCGGTGAAAAGCAAATCAATGGCGCAACGATTACGGTATGGTACAGATGAAGCAAAGCATACGGAAGTTTCTGTCAATCAAAATTTAATTGACAATGCAGCAATTACAGAAGCGCGGACGGTCAATCCATTGTTGGCGTAGTGTGAGATTTTCTTAATGTGTCAGGACGGTAAAATTAAATAATTAAACAATTTATTGAAACTCCATGTATTATATAGATTGTTGATTGTATCTCTCAAAAGATAGAATATTATCTTATGGTTGAAGCAAAGTCTTGCAGTTTAGAAGATGGGCGATTCTATCATTCTTTAAGGGCATATCAATATTACGATAAGAACTATATTGTTCAGGTTCTAATATCAAAAATCAATTAAATTAAACAGTATAAGTGAGGGCAGATGCTTGTTTGCTACAATTTATCTTCAGCGTTTTCTTAGTGTCATAATATATCTGGGAGTATAGATAGCGAACTTTCTTAGAATCAGATGATAGTATTATCAGCATTTGACAGTAACATCGATTTCCATTCATCAGCATTTGTTGAGTATAGAATTCTATGTGATGTCTGTATTTGGGTCATCTGTTGCAAGTTTCATAGTCTTATTGGAAACAGATACAAATCTTTATCCTCTTTATCAGAGATATATTAGTTAATTTCATCATGAGGATGTTACAGATGATAAATGAAAGAACTAGCGAAAAGCTGGATGAAGTAGATTTCAGTGAACTGTTTCATATTGAGTATCTTCATCATCATTTCCAATCTTAAACTTCTTTTTACGGCGTCTGGTTGTGATTGGATAAGTAGGCATGATTGGCGGGTCGGCATATGAATGATGGTGCGTCCAGTTTTAGCATCATAATAAACATTTACAGAGGGGGTGAGCGTGAGTTGTTGGATTTTTTGATTAGCGAGCTGTGTGTCCGTTTTTCGTCAATGGTAAAAACAGAAATTTTATAATTTGACGAAAAATCTGTCAAGAGATCTCTTTTTCGTAAGTAGTGGAATTAATGATACGTTGTTTATTATTCTTTAGATCTGGCATTGGATTAGCAGTTGCATGACGGGTTTCAGAGTTTGTTTCAGGCATTGTTCCAGTATAGAAATAAGATAACATATTTCGAGATACAGCATCATTGGTATCTAAATTCACTAATAAGTAATAAATTGTTCAGCAAAGTTTGGAGGCTATCAATAGGGAAAGTGAGTTTGAGCTGCAGTTGTTTTAGCAATTTGGTATTTCATCAGTAGTATAAAATTTGATGGGAAGAAAGTGTTTTTAAGTCCTAAAGCAATAATAATCAATATTCAAAAGGGTGAAACTCTTTGAACTTTGTCTGGCAACATCTTTTCGTTCATCATATTTAGAGACTTTGTTGAAAGGTTTTAATTTCTTTTTCTTTTTATCTATGAATTTTTTTCTTTTCTTTTTCTTCTTTGGTATTTTTCATAGATAGGTTCTTCATAGAGTAGCATAAAGATGGTCATCATCTTCATGCACTTTCTTGGACAGTAACGAGTTAGTATATGACGGTTCTTCATCAGTGACATTTCGAGTTTGTGGCGATTGAAAATCTTCATCTAGAACTGGTAATGAAGCATTTCTATTTGTGATTTTCTTTGGTAAAAGGCATGAGTGGCATCGTATTGTTTATTTTTTTCTTTTAATATATCAAAAAGGCAAGTTCAAAAGCTTTTTATATAAAATCATCAAAGGGGAGTTTTTTTCTTTTTAGTTTCTAATGATTCTTTTTCTATTTTGTTTTTATTAAATCTTTGTGTGGTGTTCTTGGGTCTGAATATTTAAGTACTTCAATCAGTCCATTAAAAGAATTAGGTTCAGTAAAAATCTTCTTCTTTGACATCTTCAAAGTCATAGAGCGGGTGTAAAGTCTAAATCTTCTAATGAGATCCTATTTGTTCTGTTTGAGTTTGAATATTCTTTAAAGTATTTTTGTTCATTTTGTCAGCGTTAAATGAGTTATTGAATTTTCTAATAAAATCTTCTGGTATTGGTTGTAATAATTCTTCATCAACAATGATTTGAGTTTTTCTAGTAACAGATACTTTCCATAGAAAGCAAATTCTTTTTTTCTTTTCTAGAACTTCGTAATATAATAAGCAGTTGAAGTATAATTATTTTTCTTTGAGCGGTGGGCGATGAATTTGGAATTTGGTTGCGAAAACAATCCAATCAGGTTCTGGGTGTGTATTTGTGCTTGAATTTCTTGAGTTTCTCAGTTCAATTGGAACAGATGAAATTACGTTGGCTAGATTCTACATATTTTTTCATGTTGGGGTGAAATAATTTGTGCAGTCTTCAGCAGTATTTTGAGCGGGACTTATGAATAATGAAGTTTTGAATAGTATCGACAATGGTATCTCTAACAGCAGTCCCATTTGACGGATAGATTTTACAATTTGTTCTAATGATTGTAAAGATAAAAGAATATACATTTTAGAAGAACGAACTTTCTCTAGCAAATCAACAGTGATGGGGGTCTAAAAATTTGGAATGCGTCTAAGTGTAGTACCCAGCAATCTTTGTTTCCTTGAGCATTTTTTTATAAGCAGAGGTTCTGCGTTAAGTCAGATAAGATAATTGGGCATATATTTAGTAAAGTCGAAATTTCTTCTTGTGGATTAAATGAGAATAACACAACAGGTGAATCTTCTGAAGTTGCAAATTCAAATAAGTTAATGTGATAAGGGTTTCTCCTTTTGGCGGCATCAGCATAATTTGACATAATCAATGTACGACAATTTGAAACAGGCATTGATTTGTTCTAACAGGCAGCGTGAGGGACGTTTTAATTCTTCGTACAATCCAAGTAAAAGCGTCAATCTTCGTTTGACTACAAACAGTAGTTTTAGCAGCAGTACTTTGTCAGTGAGTTTCAATCTTAAATTGTTCAATCAAAAGCATATAAATTCTTTAATTGTAGAGCAGATACAAATTGAGATAATCCAAAAAGCTCAGGATTAATATATTGTTTTGTCTTTTCTCTATCCACATTTTCCAATAGATAGAAAATTGATTCCAAAATATCTTTTGTTCTTTTTCTTGTAGAATCAGAGCTCAGCATTGTCTTAAATTTAGCATCATATCGAACTTTTGAAGTTGGCAGTTGGCATGGGTCATAAGAACTGATTATCACAAAAATGGATTGTTATAAGTCAAGTTTTTCCAGCAGTGAAATGATAAAATTGTCTGCATGTTCCTTAGGCATTTGAGTAAAGTAATATGGATATTCTATTCCTTTTTGAAGTCAATAGCAAATGGCTGGATTGGCGAACTCAATGTCATTTCGCATGAGCGAAGCATTGTATAAGTTTGCGCATGTTTGATGTAGCAGGCGTGCTGAGCATCTTTCAGTATAATAACTTCTTACAATTCTTTCTTTATCAAAATATTTAACATCAGCGTCATTGACTTTCCATGAAGAACTATCAGGTAATATTCCTAGAGGTGCAGAGTCATAAGCATAGTCATTTCCCTCTTTTAATGATTTAATATTTTGTTTTCTTTTGTATAATTCATAAGAGTCTTTTTGTATTCAAAATTATAGAGCTGAGCTTTCATAGATTTTGAGTCTGGATAGAGTTTCAATTGTCTGAGTGATGAAAAAACAATGAAAAAAAGTTAAAATCACATAAGCAATAGAACATAAGTATAAATAGGGCGTCATAAAGAGCTGTGTGATTTGAAATATTCATGGCAGATTAATGGGTGAGCAATTAAATTCCAAATAAAAAATGAAAAATGATACAACAGCAAGGAATGAATATATTACAATTGGTTTTTGTTTTGAGCTCCTAAACAAAATATAATATGTTATAAGAGGCTATAAAAAAAGGTAGGAGAAACGGAGAGAATAAATAGTGGTAATAAATATTTGTTTTCTTGGGTACATATATAATTCTTCTTGCATTAAATCTTTCCTTTTGGTTTTTAATGAATTATATCATTTATTCGATAATTCAGATAATAAAGATTTAATTGACTTTCTGGGTCAGAAAGCATTCAAAAGCAGTAAGTATTCTTCTTTTTCTTTTTCAAGTTTCTCTTTCTTTATTCTTAATCTCAATAGAACTATCTAATAAATAATAGTATTGTGTTTTTATATCTCTTTCATCTAAATTGTCAAATGGGTGAGACATATTGATCTTAGCAGTCTGGTGAATTATCTTCATAATTCTCTGGCATAATTTTTTATTTAATTGAAACACATCTCTGGTAATATTCTCATAGTCTTATTAAATTTATCTTTTGAGGTAGAACTTTCTTTAATTCCCTTTGAAAATATTCAGGGGTAAGAAAAATAGAATATTTAGAGCAAGTAAAAATGTAAGTATTGCATCATTATTTTTAGAAGAGTTAGTTGACTTTCTTGAATTTGTTGAGTAATTGTATCTTTATCAGTCTTATTGTCAATAATAATTTTGAATTTGGTCGTAAGCAAATCCTACATAAGAGCAGTACCCTTCTTAAATATTGATACTCTTAAAATAGAATCCTTAATGTATTGAGTTAATTCTGTTTGTAGAGTCGTGATAAATTCTGTTTTATCAGAAATAGATGAGTAATTAAAAGTATTTCTAATTTTTTTAAATATGACTTTTTCTACAAAAGTTTCCATTTTGGGAAGTTTATCATGAGTTTGTAAATAATCACAAGGGTCTTGGACTCAATCAAGTTAATTTGATAAAGTCTTGTTTTGAATAGAGCTATGTTCTCTAAATATTTTATTGGCAGCTTTTTGTCCAGCTCATCATCATCTAGTAATAATGGTATATTAGCATTTTTCTCCGAGACTTTCAAAATATCTCTTAATTGTTCATTAGTAAAAGCAGTGGCAGAGATTGCACGGTATTTGTATATCCGTGAGCAGTCATTGCAGCACATCAAATTGAGCTTCTACTAAATAAATAAGTTTATCTTTATTGAGCTGTTTTTAGCATTGTTAATATTATAAACTACATTTTTCTTATGGAATACAATAGAGTCAGTTGAGTTTATATATTTTCAAATACTCTATATCTTTTTTGAGTTAATGCTCTTCCAGTAAATCCAATTGCGTTTGCCATGTAATTTCTAATAATGAAAATCAAGCGATTGATTTTGTTGTAAATAACCTTTGTCATACATCAGTCCCAGTAATTTTAATTCATCATGAGTATAGCCCTTTTTGAGTCATATAATCTAATTGGTCTTTTTGTGATTCTGGTGCATAACATATTCAGCAGAATTATAATCAAGATTTCTGTCAGTAATCATTTTTTGAGCTGGGTGAGAATCGTAATTCATTAAATTTCATTTTATAATAATTGAGCAAATCATCTAGCAAATCATAAGAATCTAGCATATTGTGAGTATTTCTTTGAATCGTCTTTGTTAAGTTCATGCTGAATATGGTGATCTCTTGGCTAAATAGATTACAGATTCTTTCCATGATGAGTCTGTTTCTTGGATATAGTGAAAAATATCTCCATGTTTTCCACAGGCAAAAGCAATGATAACTTTGGACGTATCATTTAGTGTAAAAGAGGTGTTTTTCATTATGGAAAGGACAAAGGGTTTGCAGTGGAGAAGCCTTCTTTCTAAATATAATGCCTTCTTTTTCTAAATAAGCTTTTAAATCTACAGTATTTTTGATTTGTGTTTTTAAATCATTTAAGTTTGTAATCTTAGTCATTTAATCTCTTTCAGTTCTATTTCATTGATTAAGAAATTTTCTATATCTTTTCGTTTATAAATAAATGAAGCGTTAATTACAAATTCAGGGCTATTAGTAAATAATGAAAATTTCTGTTATATATTTCTGTATCTTTTAATCTAATAGTTTCTTCATTCAGTTTCAGCTTTTAATATTTTCTTGAGCTGAATCAGCGAAGATGCTTTTTAATGATGGTATTACATCATCTTTATTTATAAAGCAAATTTTCATGAGAACATCTCATTAAATCGTTTAATATTAAGTTTAATCTTTTCTTGATTTAATGTTGGTTGAATATCTGGTAAAGTAATATTCATCATCAAAAGAAGGCATTTGGTTAGTATAGTTTGCTATAAATAAATCAAATAGAGAATGATTTAATTTTTTTCAGCTGATAATTTCTTTTTCCAATTCTTTCGGATAAATGTTTTTCAAAAAGCTAATTTTTGAAATATAAGGATATAAGAGCAATCCTCTACATTTATTTCTTTTTAAAAATTTCATAGAGTGAAAGATAATCTTTTTTTAGAATATGGTAAAGCAATAATTATTAGTAATTATATTATTTTTTTCAATTCTACAAAAGAATCATCAGTTAATGAATTTAAGTATTTCAAATTATTCTTTTCTAAAAATTACATAAAACATTTTTGAAAGTCCTTAGCACGGTTTAACAATTTTTTTCTATAGAACTTTTAATTCATTAAAAGTTTCTAATATATCGTCTTTAGATCTATGATTATAATTTTTTTTCTTTTTTTGTTTCTTGTTTAGTATAATTAGGATTTACAATTTTAATTGAGTACTCTTGGGCGAAAACATCAAATGTTCTATAATGAAGTAATGAAAAATGTTTTTAGGTGAGACATCTTCTAATGATTTCATAGTCATATTGAATAGTATTTCAGTCAGAATCAATCGACATTTATTAGGCAATAATTCTCTTAATTCTTCATACATTTTATTATCAATTTCTGAAAGTGATAATTTCGATTTTTAGAATCAACAATCAAGTTATTTTTTTGTGCATTTTCTTAGTCTATCAAATATTTTTTTATAATCATAATTAGCAAAAGAGTTAATATATGTATTGACTTTTTCATTTTGGAACAAGTTTTCATCTGAAAGAATATAAGAAATTTCAATTAAATCATTTTTAATGGTTTTAAAAGTCTTTATCAAAGTTCAGACGATCACTCAACATCAGTAAATAAATAATATGTTGTATAGTCTTTTTGTTTGGTTTTCATTTTTAAAAATTCAACTTTCTAATCTTTAATATAGTTATATTATTCCATTTTTTTCATTTTTATTTTAAAGCAAGTTTAAGCGATCTAGGGGCATTTTTATGAAGATTCGATACATTTATCGAATCTTCATTTTTAACTTTAGCGTTTGCATATGACGATATAACGACATTCAAAAACGAGTTTAAGCAAAAGAAAAAAGAGTATGAATTTCAGTGTAGTACTTTAATCTTTAAATGATAATCTCTTTTTACGTTTAAGACGTTGGTAAGAGCAGAAGTGATGGCATCACAGATTCCTAACGATTTGCATCAGCGTATTTGGTAATGAGTTTCTTGAGCGGTGTTTGTGGTTTTAGAGTAGGGAGTTTCAGGTGTTTTTGGTGGTTCTGGTGTAGTTGTCTTAACAGTGTTGGATTCAGAGTCTCGAGTCCGTTGAGCTTTGTGAGTTTGTTTGTTTTTCGAAATTCAAAACTGGTTTGATACGAGTCATTTCAACAAATGAATTTCGGGTCTGGATCTGAGATCATTTGTGATTGAGCGTAGGAGTCTTCTTTAAGTCGAGACTCAAGTTTGGCTAGTCTTATCTTCTTTCAAGAATGAATATGAAGTTAAGTCGTCAAAGCTTTCTTGAATGTTTTTCCATCAAGTTTTGAAATCTTTCTTAGCGATTGAGTTTGTAAGCATCAGAATCTATCGTGAGTTTCTTGGTAATCATCAACAATTTGTATTCAAACAAATCTTCAGATACTATTAGCAGTAATTAGGGGACATCGAATGAGTAGAAGAATTTTTGTCCTAGAACAATTTCTTTGCATCTTTAGATTCTTTGTCTTTAAGAGACACTTTAACATCTTTCTTAGTTTCAAATTTAGGAATATTGTTTGGTATTACAGTTGAACTCAACAACATGAAAGTCTGTTTGATATGCAGTATTTTCATGTTTGGCAGTTTTGGTGAATTTTTCTTTTGACTTTCATTGGGTTAACAATTGTAATTGTATCACTGTTTGAACATATTTAGCATAAAGATGCAGGATTTTTCGAGACTCGAGACTGGAATGATCCTTTTTGGTTTAAATCCACGTTCAGTTAGAGCATTACAGAAAGCAGTTTCTGGTGCATTTTCAGTGATTTTCATAAACATGGTGACTGCAGGCCTTTTTACATCTTGAGGCAGAGGTCAGAAAGTTTAATGATCAGAAAAGTACATCTAACACATCTTCTGGGTAATCATCAGCAATGAAGAAGCTGTGCAATACGAAGTTTATCGGGTCTGGATGGCTGTATTGTGAGTAATTAGCAGTTACATGGTAGTAATTGATGAGGAACAAATGGTGGGACATCAATATTTGGTCGAACTTTGTTGAAGTTTGAACTTTCTTAGGGGTTGGTTTCTGATGTTCACAACAGTTTCTGTTGCATGAGCAGAAGCAAAAAATCAAGTTGGTAAGCAGTATTCTTGTGATACTGCAATTTTGACTAACATTTCTTCTACGAGACGTCATAGGGGTTGGTAATTGTAGGAACAAAAATATACGAACATATTTGTTGTGGGAGTGAGTTGGATTTTCAGCAGTCAATGAGTTGAATCAAGCTTTAGAATGTAAGCAGATTTGAAAGTGATGTGAGATCCCCTTTAGGAGCATCTGCAGTGATTTGTAGATTTTTGATTTCAGAAAGTAACAACATTGGCTAGAATCTTTTACAACAATTTCTTTCTCATTAACAGTGAAGAATTTCTTCAGGGAAGTCGTCAACAATATGGAGCATTTGCAATTCTATCGGCATCATCATGGCTGATGGGCATAGTCAGCAGTTAATGTGTAGTAGTTAATTCGGAGACTGGGTTTGGTGGTGGAACTGTTTAAGTTCTGTTTGTGAGGATTTGTTTTAGGAACATTGTTAAAGTACAGTCTCAGTTTCGAAATCAGAGCAAAAGTCAAGTTGATAAGCAGTATTTTTGGTGGGTGCAGCTGTCTTATACAAATTAGGAAAAAGACAGTCATAGGATTCTTAACAGTTAATGTTTTCAAAAACTCGTTCTTGCAGGGTCTGTTGTAATGGGGCGGGTCGGAAAGACAAGCTGGGTGAATCAAGCTTTTTGGTTTAGGTTTCTCTTATAAAGGAACTTTTGAGATTTTCAGGGGCATCGTGAGATTTGTAGATAGTTTGTTTCAAAGGCTACAGTTCTTGGCCCCTAGAGTCAGGGACTTTCACATCTTTTCATTGATGGTAGAAGTTTCTTCAGGAAATCATCTGCAATGAAGGGAAACATTTTGAATCTTATCATCGTCGAACTCAATGACTGTATTGGTCGTAACGGACGTCAATTCGTAATAGTTTGTGGGGACTCTGAGGGTGTTTTGAAAGTTAATATAACATGAACTTTGTTGAAGTTCGAACTGTTTGGTTTTGGAGTAGGAACATTATTGGTACAGTCTCGGTCAAGACAGGGCGGACAAAATCTAATTGATATGCAGTATTTTCATATTTTCCAAAAGTTTGACATTTTCGAGACCAGAATTTCATAGGAACAATGTAAGTAAGTTTTTCTCCAGTAACAACAGTATTTATTGAAGTAATCATTCACATCATTTTGAGTAAATGGTTGGAATGATCACTTTTGGTTTGAATCCTTGTTCTTTTAGAGCGTCTTGGACCGTTTTGGAATTTCTTCTAATGATTTATGAGAACTGAAGTTAAAAAGCTCAACAGTTTGGCTAGAATCAACAATCTTGATGTTTCCGGTTTCAATGTCGAGGCTGTTCTGGGTAATCATCTACAACGAATAATCCTTTAGCAAGGCGGTCTTTTTCAACAGACATTCCTTTGTATTTGCGTAGTCAGCAGTTACATGATAAAGTGGTTTGGTGGACGCACAACAGGTTTGAAAGTTGATGTCAACAGCTTGGCGTTCAAGTTTTCTTGTGTGGTTCTGGTGTTACAACATTATTTTTAGTAAAGTCAATCTCGTGAGCATTTCAAAATCAATTTGGTGGAACTGTTTTTCGTAATTTCAAGCAAATGCAGATTTGAGAACTTTCATTGGGTCAATGATTGTTATAAATGAAGCTTTCAGAAACTTGGGGCTATCATAGGAATGCTTGTGGGTTATCAGCAGATGGACTGGAGAAAGCATTTTGGTTTGATTTTGTTGATTCTAAGATAGAACAATTCTAGGGTCTTTTACATCTTCAATAGATTTGAATTGGTAAGCAGTAATTCCTTTTTGGTTTCTTTGAAAAGTTTCTGTTTCTATATTTGATTTCGTTTGGAAGTAAATCTAATGACTTTGTTCTGGGTAATCATCAGTGGCGATCCTTTTTGAATTGCATCTGGTCCATATTGATGAGCTGTATTGGTCGTAATCTAAGTTAATGTGGTAGTAGTTTGTTGGGACAGAGAAGTTGTTTGCATCAATTTTAACGTGGTCCTTGTTATAGTTGAGACAACAGGTTTGATTTTGGTATCTCTTGGACGATTTGGATCAAAAACAATTGTTGTTACAGTAACAGTATTTGAATAAACATCAAATTTGTTATTAACATTCAAGTGATAATTATTTGTGTAAGTTGCAGCGTCATTCATGATGGCAGCTACAATTTCAATGTTGGGACATATAAAGCAACATTACGGTCTTTATTAGTGGAAAGCTTCTGTTTTTAAAGTAGCTACAATTGAATGAGTAGAAGAGTTATATTTAACATCAAATTCTGGGTTTTGAGATTGTGTTTTGAGGCATCTAATTGATAGCTTTTGGTAAATCATCAGTATATTGTAAAATATTAGTTTCTTCACGGAGGCTGCAGAGGTTTGTCAATTCCCATACGACTTCAGCAAGTTTTGGTACAGAATGATTATTTACATCTTCATGGCATTTTTTAACGTGTTTTTCAATTTTACATTTGTTTTAGATTTGTATATTGAACATTAACAGTAGGAGGGTCTGGTTTGGGGATTGCATCATATTCTGGTTTTGGTGGGAACTAATAGTATTGGTGGCGATTTAGCTCCCATAATTGGAAAAGCATAATCAGTATATGAATCTCATCAGTATAACGTGGTGGGACTAGAATCTCTTTCGTTATCGTAATATCTACGATAAGCGAGCATTCTGCATCTGTTCAGCTCTCAATTCTGGGTCAGAATAGTGAGATTTAAATGATGATTTTGAAACAGACTGGATTAGATTGGATACTGACGATACATCATGTACATTAGTATAAATTGGGTCAGCAGTTTTGTAATCGTGTAGTCAGTTTCATCATCATGTGTCCAAGTATCTGATTTAATAGCTCCCAAAATGCTAACGTTAGTAGTTTCAACTAGAACTAGGGAGTGGGTTGATTTGGCGTGACTACATTATCTTTTGAATTATAAGTATGTCTAATTGATTGAGTGTAGTCAATATCTGAATAAGCAAGATTGAAACTAGATTTAAAAGGTTTCTTAGTTTCTTCATCAAAAATATTCAATGGCATTCAAAATCTAAATAGTTATGAGGAAGGAATCCGATTTCAAAGATGCTTTCAAAGTTTTGGATTTTTGAACTGCAGATGTTTGGTTTCCTCTGTGGAAAAGCTACTAATAGAATTTGAGAACAGGAGTATTTCTTGAAGTAAATTTGAAATTGTTTAGACAGGTTAGTTTGAGCAGCATTATGTAGAGATGAAAGTTGGAAGCTTTTTGAATATCGAGTTAAAACGTGTCCAACATAGTTGTCCATGAACTGAGAATTTTCTGGAACAAACACTTTTTCTCTTTCAGTATCTACATTGATTTTGTCTGGTAATTCTAAAAGTAGTATTGGTATTGAAAATAATCAATCAAGATTTGGTGTTTTCAGGTTGTTCTCTTTATTTTTGAATACAACAGTGGAAACAGGTAATAATCTAATGAGACTTTTTAGATTCGTCAAGTTTTTCCATAAATTGTAAATTGGTCATTATCAACAAAAACATGAGCAGAATTTCTTCTTGTTTTTGATTTCTATGGTAGGGAACATATTTGAGCTCAGCAATCTCGTTTTTCTTTTTCAACGATTGTGAGGTTGGTTCTTACGATTAGTATATCTTCTTTGTATTTGTCTGCTAGAGCTCTTTGAACGAATGGTAGTGTGTTTGTAATCTTGTTCAATAGAAATTTTGGACTCATCAGTTTATCAGAAACGGCGATGACTCCTTAGGTTTTTCTTCAACAACAGTTGGTCGGTCTCTTTTTGCTTATTGAGACTCGTTCTTTAAAGTGTCATTAATTAGTGCAACATCTAAGGCCTTTTCAGTTCAGTTTTTGCTGGTATCTTTAGCTTTGCATTGGATTATCTTGCAATGGGACATTTGTAGCAGGGTTTGGATTAAAGTTTTTCATCAGCATGGCATTCATTGATAGTACAATGCGAGCATGGTGATCCATAGTCATTTTGAGTTATGGATTGGACAGAACTTTTGTTTCAAATTTGTTAGGCATTTTGCATCCTTTAATAAATAAAAAAATTCTATAGTAATATTATTCTAAAATAGTATTGTTTTCTAAATTTTTCATAATTTCAGTATTTTTAAAATTCATATTAAAATATATCAAGATAGCTAAAAATCCATTTTGGTTATTTTTATAGATTTTTGTTGCGTTATTAAAAAATAAAGCACAATTTTGTGAATAAATTAAATTATTAAAATGATAAAAATAAAAAGATATGAAGTATCTTCTTCTTTTAATCTTCAACATAATCAATTGGGTTATCTTCAATCCGTTTTTCCGTGGGACGTCACTTGGTACATCAGGCGTGTTGTAGATTCTTCATCTCAATAGTGATTTGAGTTAACACACGAGTTTCTGGGTCTAGAGTATTTGATCCTAAGAGCATCAGGAACAAGCTGAGGCTAACACAGATGGGCGTAGGAAAGTTTTATTTCGAGTGCTTCAAATCATTAGCGATTTCAGTAGCGTCATTGTCATTGAAAGCATAATGGTCAGTGTGACTACAAAACCGCTCTCTATAAATATATAAAGGTGTATTCATCTTGTATAATCATGCCAGCGAATTAAGTCAGGGAATAAATTATAGAATAACAATACAAAGTAATGAAGCGAGTTGGCATCTGGGTCGGCATCTGCATGTGAAATTAACTTTGATAACGAGGCATATCTAAATCAAAATCATCAGCGTGGCAGCATTTAAACATTTAGTCAATATCTTGGTTTCTTGGTTTGTGAAACTATTTTCTTTAGAGTATTAACAATCTGCATCTAATTGGTAATGATGGCAGATCGTGGTCACGAACTCTTTAACAGATAAAAGGCAGGATCTCATACAATGATGAGTTCTGAGATCGAGCTCATATACATATTCACAATCGTAATTTAATTGGTAAGAAATGATATGAGTTTTTGTTTTCAGTTTTATTCTAATTGTTCTTTTCTTGATTGACGAGAACGGGACTGTAAGTTTTCTAGCGTTTGGTACATCAACATTTTTCTTATCTACGAAAATCTTTGATTTAGAGACTTTTCATATGGAGCTGTTTAATAGCACGTTTTGCGTCGACTAATTCTTCATAATTTGTAAGTATATTGTGGTTCTGAAATATATAAAGAAGTACAGCATTAAATTCTTTAATCATCAATCAGAGGTGGCGGGTCTTCTAGCGTTAAAGCAGCTTTCATGAAGAAAAGTTTCTCATTAAAGGGCACAGTGAGTGGTGCTTCAAATATTCAACATGAGCTGCATGACGAGGTTCTAGATGTATTTACATATGAATCAATAGAATAATCATAGTCATATCATGACGATGATAATTCAATGTCAGCAGTTCTTTTCTACATCTTTTGAAAGCATTTTTAGTTTTAGGGGTCTTGAGTTGCCGTTTTCTTTTCAATGTAACTTTCCTTTTGTTTCAAATTTATAGATAGGAGTAATTGGGTTCCTTTTTGGATTATATTCTGGCCCAATTGAGGTGCCATCTTCAAAATGGAAGATCGGCATGGATCTTCAGTGAGCTCTGTTCGTTTACGATTTCGATGGTAGCTGCGGTAATAGGGCGGTAGCTTTCATACGAGAAGTAAATCGATCCATCAGTGGATATGGGTGATGAAGGATCATTATTTGAGCAAGATTTTACAGTTGTTCCTGAGTAAAATAATTTCTTTTTCTTCAGTAGGTCTATCGTCTTTTCTTCTTTAATGTAAGTTAAATCTTTTAATTCTGTAAATTAGAATCTAAGTATCTGGCATCAAAAGTGAGGAAAGGGTCAAAGATCTTTGAATGATACGTATATTTCTTTATATTTTATAAACAATAATGTCAACGTTGAATTTAACATTGTGGCAAGCAGGAAGTGGAGAAGATTGGTAAAGTTGTTTGGGCATCGTCATCAGACAATGGTGGTGGCGGTGTAGTGTTCTAGTATGTAATGAGTAAATCCCATGATTTTCATGCGTATGTGCATTTTAGTAGTATCGGTGGGAAGTCCGGAAAATGGTGCATGACACAGAGATAATCTTTGTAAAGTGGATTCTCCTTGCGAATGAATTTACGGATTGGTGGCTCAGAGTTATCTAAATATTCACGGGCGGGCCTGGTTTTGCATGTGAGAATGGATGAGCTTCACTGTGCTGAGTAGCCAGGAGAATGTTAAGTTAGTGCTCTGATCAAGCGGTTACGTGGAAGTCAGGGGCGCTGATGTGTTTGAGCGCGAGTAAGTTTCTTTTGTGAGCGAAAACTCTTTCTATATTTATTAGTTTTCTAAAATTAGTTAAATCAGTAGAAGATTTCAATTTATATATATATAGGGCGACAGACATAATCCTCTAAAAATATTTAATCTTTTCCTGGATAATTGTTGTAATCATGTCGAGGAAGGCTACGATCTGGGAACAGTGCAGTTGTATGGTTAGTGGAAATATATTCATCATCAGAGGCACTTTCATCATTCATGAGTAAGATAAATAATGGTAAGCGATTTGTATCCGAAGCATTATCACTAAAGATAGTTCCTTATATATAATTGGTGAATCGCTTTCTTTTGAGATTGGATTTGTTTTCTGTTGCTGATATAATAGTTTTTATGTTTGCAGGATATAAGCAATATTAAGTCAACAAAGGCACTGGAATAGCATGTTATTCTCTTTTTAATGGCATAAAACAGTCATCGTAAGTTAAGTTTAAATCAATAACGGAAAGCTTGATTCAGTTTCATAAATAAATTCAGCGCTAAGAAGAGTAGCGTAGATTGAGGAACTCTTTATTATCAAACAATGAGCCATGCATCTGAATGTTTAGTCCTACAAATGAAAGTATTCAATATTTCAAAAATATTAAGGACTTCATGGTTATGTTATTCAGAGCAAGCACAATCAAGGGTCAATTTTAGTGATTTCAGAGTTATAACAGAGATGAATTTCATCTGGCATGTATTCAACGAGGGCGAGGATTTGTTTCGTTAGACGCATCTTCGTAGGCCTGCAGATTTTGAGGAAAACAAACAAGTTGCGCATTATCAGCTGCGTGCAGAGTTTGGGGAATGTGAGACTTTTCGAGTTGGTCTGACATTCAATAAACAATTTCTGAGCATTTTCACAAGTCCAGGGGTGTCTTTCCATGAGATCCGTGGCGGTGAGAGCAGTGTCTGAATCCACAATCGGAGTGCATATCTGAAAATGATTAAGATTGTATCTAATTGTTCTTCCTGAGCGTAGAGCTCATGATGAATCATAGATTAGTTGCATAGTAGCATTCATATTAGTGGTGGTGCGCACCATGACTCTGATACATCTATCTGTCTACGTCACAGTAGTAATCTTTTGATAAAATACACGGTGTGGACGGGCAGATGTAATAAATGGTCTTTAGTGATCTCAAACGTTCAGAAGTATAAATTAGCAGAATCACGCATTCAATAGGTTTCAAGACGCAATGCGAACAAAGGTCCGTCACGGACAACAATAATGTTGTCAAGTGGTCGCGGCGGATGGAAACTCAAGGGCGGAACGGGCATTTGATCCGCAGCATTCAGTTACGAATAATTTCGTATGGATAAAGTTGAGCATGAGCTGCTTAGCAACAGTGATGGGTTAACAGTAATGGTGTTCTTTGAATGAGGTATAACGACTCATCATTACACGAATAGTGAACAGTGTATATTTCATCATAACACGGTGGAATTTTAAGTCAGGGCATGTCACGGTTAGTTAATTGGTTCAATAATGTTGATTGAGCATGTGAAATTGTGATGAGAACATGCAGTATTACGTCCGAACAAGTCAAGACGAGGCTGAGGCTCGTTACAGTGTGCAAGTTTCAGCCATGAATGCTTGAGGCAGCGCCAATGCTAACATGGCTGTTCAAGTTATCCATATCTTCGTGTCTAGCAAATGATTCTATAGAACAGGGCTCGTTTGGTAAATCCCAAGCAATCATGGTCAAATCTCATCACTGCTGCTGACATGGCAATGGGAGCGTGGCGTTTGAAATCTTCAACATTTTGTTAGCAGAGGTAAGTCAGATTGGCCAGAGACTCACAGCTGACCCAAACCACCACGAGTATCGCGGTAGTAGAGAGCAGTTTTTGAGCGCGGTCTGCAGATCTTCTTCGTAAGCATGTTGAATAAGTTCATAGATTCATCAGAAGTATATTTCTTGCCTTGCCGGGCGGAATAGTGAAAACACCGGAAAGAGTCTAAGTTGAGCATTTAGAGTGGTACTATATAGCTAAATCTGCATTTGTTGTAACAGTTTTTGTTTTCGTTTTAAGATTATCCATAAAGACATTTAGTCAAACTTTCCTCTATTTTAATGTTGTTAAAGCAATCACAATATCAACACATGTCCATTTTTTAAATTTCACTCAAAGAAGCTTGTTTGGATTTTTGATAACATTTTTCATTATAAACACCCTCAAGTTTGCGCATTTATCAGTAGCAACTTGACAAAGTAGCAATTAGTGTTTCAATAAATAACAAGATAGATTTCTTTTTATTATGGAGTACTGAGCTAAATGTCCGAAAAGTCACTCACACATCATAGTCTATAAGAATCTTCAGTGTTAATAGCGTTTGGTAGAATTTCTTCATAAAATTAAGATAGTTAACTTTGTAGCAATTTCATGCTCTTTGATTTAATAGCTATCATGTTCGACTTTGTAAGTCAGTTTCTAAGCACATTTGTCTGACAAACTATTTTTAGCTGTCTACCTCTTTCTGGATAGAGTAGATTGATTAAAACATTTTGGCGACTGAAGTATTTTCATGACTCCGAAACGTTTGAGACTTCTAATGCAGTTTTCTTTCGTACGAGCTGGACTTTGTTCACTATAATGCACAACTTTCATTTTGAGATGAGTATTTTAGATTATTAGCTTTCTATTTTCTAATTGAACAATTGCTGAAAACTACTTTCAGCAGTTTACACACCACATCTTCAAAAGCCATATCTTACGTCTTTATAATTATCTTTATAATTATTTAATTCTAACCTACATTTAAGATTTTCAATAGCTATCTAATTTGAGGTTGTTTCACTATAATCTTTTCTATTTTCATCGAGGAGACTTCATGTACAATAGTTTTGTTTTCTTTGGGTTCTTGTTCTGTTGGGACTCAGGAACAGTTTTCTTCCTTAATAATTCTTTTAGTTTCTTCTTTGACTATTGCTAGCAGATTCTTTTCATATTGAACAAATTGAACATGAAAATTTAGATCAGTTGGTCTCTGTTTTCTTCAATAGATTCTGTTTTGAAATTAACTTCATATATTGGTATAATTCATATTCTTAACAATATTAACAATTTGAAATAGAATTCATTTGGTCATATCTATAATTTAATAGTAAATAACGATAGAGCATTGAGATAATTAGAATGTTGGTTTTCTGGTATTTCAAGTAAATCAAAGGTGAGTTGAAATACATCCGTCTCTCAAAAGTAGGGTGGAACTCTTTAGCATATTCATATTTTTAGATAATTCTTTCTCATTAAATGGCGTTTCTTTCAAAATCAAAAAAAAAAAAAAAAAAAAAAAAAAAAAAAAAAAGTGCGAGAACTAAACAATTTATAATATTTGTTTCATCAGCGAGAACAATTTCATCTAAAGTAGGAACAAAATAAAAGTATTTAATATTTAATGTTGTGCATCTTCTTCGGAAATCCATGTATTTGGGCAATTTGGGATTAGTTAGGTAGGCCAGTTAAAGAAAATTCATAATTTTCTTTGGTAGAGATAGAACCATTTCTTCAAGCAAGTTATCTATAATATTTGTGAATTTTTCATCAAGTCATATTGCTAATTGATTTTAAAAAGAATTATCTCTAATTCTTTTCATGATAATAAACAACATAATTACATTTTCATATTTATTAAGTAATTCTTCTGATTTAAAACACTATCTGAGTAATAGAACTATTTTCTTAGTTCTAAACCTTCAAAATAATTCTTCAATAGCTCTTCAACCGATTCTGTTTCGTATTCGAGACTTTCTTCTAGTATTAGAAAACTTCTACTGAAATTTCAGCCGTAAGCCTACTACTTTGTCTGTTGCAAAGCAACAGCCCGATTCGCCAATAATTTCTTCTGGTGTCATATAGGGTTACCCAATTTTAATTCATCTTCAAAATTATGGACAGCTACAAAAATTACAAATCTCTATTTTCATTGAAACTACAATCGTTTATATGAGCATATTCTATCACACGATTAAAAGAACTCTTTATCTCATGCATGGATCAGTCTCATAACATCTCATACTTACAAAATATTATCTTATGTGTCTAATCTGGACTCAACATTAGGGAAACACTAATCAGATCCTGGAACAGATCACTTTTGTCTCAAATAATGAGCTGTACGTTTACGTATACGGGTGGAGATTCAATTGAATTTCTTTATCAATTACAATGGATCCAACAAAATTAGCGACCATTTACGAAAAGGAATTTCTGACCCGCCAATCGTCCACGCTTCAGAACAAATGATAACTTTTGTAGAGTGACGAAATGCAAATCTCTTAATGGTGCAATCTTACTTTAATGTAGTGTGAATCTTCACCATGCAAATATTCTCTAACGGAACCTTCTACAGTTGACTCTAGCAGAGATCAAGATGAACTACTCTCACGACGATTCCAACCAGCTCGCTGATCGTAAAGCAATTTCAACCCTGGGCTCCAGCCTCATATAAGGAGATTTATTTTTAAGAATGAAAGAATCATGTTATTAACACTAGTCCTATTTTCTTTTTAAAATTTTAATGTCTTACAATGAGTGCTCAAGGCTGTGAACTTTGAATCAAAATATCTCGTGCGGTCATTGCAGATTCATTTCATCAACATCATTACAAATATGACGTCAGGCGTGCAGTACGCATGGAGTTCTTCATTTAGTACCAAGAATCTGATTAGAAGCAGAAAATTTAGCTGGACGCATCATCGTATCACGGTAAACACTCTTCCAAATTTCTTAATTTAAGCTCATAAAATTCATTCGTACGAGTATTTCCTTTTAAGGTGTAGTCATCTTTTATTTTAGATTTTCTTACCATTATTCCATTTATTTTTGTTAAAAATTAAAAATCTTGACAAACGATTTTTATTATAGAATATAACGGGTACATGAAAAATGCTCCAAACCGTTTATCCTATTAGACTTCCAGGTCTGCCCTAGATCCAGCGCTTATTTTTAATACACACCAAAATCAACCAGTAAACACTCAATTTCTGCCCTCAAAACACCAGGAAAGCACAAACACTGATGAAAAGCGTAAATACTGTTTTTGACATTAGCTGCTGCAGTTTGCGACAGCTGATAACAACACTAAAGTCTGTTTGATAAAACAGCCGCACTAACAACATAAACAAACTAATACAAACAAAATAAATAACTTATCAATATGCTGTTGCCAACAGCCCAAAGGACTTGTTGTGTCAACTTCACAGAAATCATAGTCATAAGAGGAATTGTTAGGTTAAACTATATTATATTCCTTTATATAATAGCACGATATAAAACTAAAATAAATAGAGGTAACTATGACCAAATACCATATAAATAAGAATGGTGTTCCCTAGGAATGTATGGACTAAATCAGGTCGTTGTCCTTTTGCTTCAGAAGATGAACATTTGATAATTTTTGAATCCAGCATAATATATGTCTGATTTTTAAAATGCAAGAGAACTCGACTCCAAATAAGTTTATGGAATACCATCCATACGAAAATTCCTAATAAAGAGTTAAGAATTTATAGAAGAATTGTTTTAGATGAACTAACAGAGCATAATGCTATTGAAAGTAATCAAAAACCTGTAATGAAGCTTTTATCCAAAGAAGAATTACAAGAATTATATGAAAGAGCTCAAAATGAAATATTAGCAGAAAATCAAGATTATGTAAATCAAGTAGTTAATGCAAGAAAAAAACTTTTGATTTTCGTCCGTGGAAGAATAATGTACCAAAGGGTTTGATTGAAAAATGTTACTAACAATAAAAATAGCAAAACTCTTTTGTGATGAGTATTTCCTTGATGAAAATAATCAGATAGATTTAAATAATAGAACTCATTTACATGATAGATTTTTATAATAAAGTTCTAACTCACGATATGCATAAAATTTTAAAGAAGCTGTAGCTATTTATAAAAAAAGGAAATTGATAAAAACGTAGAAAAATATAAATTAGCAACTATTACTGATGAAGAGCTCAACAATCATTTAGAACAACAAGCTAAAACAAGATTTGAAATGTTGAAACAAACTGCAAACCAACTGTTCAATTGAAACGTGCTAATAAAATTGAATTGAGAGACTCTAATAATGCTAGAAAAAGAAATTCTTGCTAAATTAAATAGAGAAATGGCTATCAGAAATAACTCTCTAAATACATTGAAGAAGAGCCAAAATTTGTTAAACGTATCAATTCAACAGATTTACCATCAACAGGCGATTATGATTTAAAACTTAATCCAAAAATGAAAAAAATAATGAAATTGATAATGTTTATTTAATGGCAGATGATAATAAACTTTATAAAGTTGTTGGATTTTCTGCTAATGAAAAAGTTGATGTAATTGATTATGCTGGATTTAGAAAAATCTTTAACTACAAGAAATTCTGAAAAAAAGAGCTGATTTACATGATAATTATACTTTCTTAGAAATAGAAAGAAATGATGAAACTCTACAACCGTGAGGGTGGACTAAAAACTATACACTTTGAAGATAACAACAAATAGCAACTTTTGTTGTTATCTTTTTTTGACTTTATAGGAATATTTTGTTATAATATTACTACAAACGAAAGGGGAATACATATGCAAAAAGAAGAATTGCTAGAACTATTAAAAATGCTTCTGAAGCTATTACAATAATCAAGAATTACTTTTTAACTGATGAAGAATATGACTCATTAACACAATTAGCAGAAGAAAATGGTTGGTTAATCCAAGATACTGAAATCAATGATGGTATTGAAATTGATGTTAATAATGAAGTGCATCATACTAAGCCAATGAAATCATTGAAAAAAGCTAATTCAATCCAAGAAGTAAATAAATACTATGATGAAACTAAATCTTATGGAGCTAAAACTTATTCAATCGAACCAAAAATTAGACGGCTTGGCTTTGTCAGTTCATTATATTTCTGATAATGAAGTTATCTTATCAACTCGTGGAAATGGAGAAGTTGGTGAGAACGTGACTTACCTTATTGAGTCAGATAAGCTTACTATTGAAAATTTACCACTACAACGACCTAATGCAAATATTAAAGAATTACGTGGCGAATATATAGTAGTAAATCTGATTTGATTATTAACAATCAAAAATAAAGTTAATGATAAATATTCAAATGAACGAGTGCAGTTGCTGGGAATTGTTTCAAAAGGAAAAATTAGGGATTAGATTTCAATGCTAAATTATCTTTTGCTACATATTTTGCAGTTGACCAAAATGATGAATTTACAGAAATTCCTACTAATGTATTTTCTGCTAAAGATTTATTCCCTAAAAATAGTGCTTCAACTTTTGAAGAATTAACAGAAAATATTGAACAAGCTAAAATTTGGCGAATGGACTGCTCTGCTCCAACAGATGGTATCGTAATTAAACCAAATGAGCAAATCAAAATTGGAGAAACAAGTCACCACCCTAAAGAGTACATTGCTTTTAAATATCCGGGTGAACAAAAAGTAACAAAAGTAGAAGATATTTCATTCACAATTGGTAATACTGGAAAGGTTACTCCTAGAGTTAAGATTTCACCTATTACAATTGATGGTGTAACAATTACTAACATTACTGGCAATAACTTCAAATGGTTACAAGAAAAGAAAATCTCTAAGGGTGCAGAAGTTCTTGTTAAACGTGCTAATGATGTTATTCCAGCTATTGTAATGACGACTAAAGAATCAGATGAAGAACTTGAATTTCCTAAAGTTTGCCCTTATTGTAACGGTGCACTTGATTACAAATACAATGAACAAGGACAAGAAAGTAAAGATTTATTCTGTTTAAATCCTAATTGTGAATCAAGAAAAAGTTATATGATGACCAATATTGTTGCTAAACAATGTTTGGATATTGATGGATTATCAGGTGAAGTTCTTAAAGCATTGAAATTGAAATCTGTAGTTGATTTAATGAACTTAGATTTGAAAGAATTAGAAGAAGTTAAATTTGACTCAAGTGGTGTTTCTCTCGGCAAAACAAGAGCTAAACTTATTTATGATAACATTCAAAAAGCTAAAAATGATACTCAACCTTATCGTTGGTTATTGTCTTTCGGTATTCCAACACTAGGAAGTGTTACTGCTAAGAAAATTCTTAAAGAATTTTATTCACTCGAAGAGTTATTCTCTGACAAAAATAAATCTATTGAAAAGATTAAATCAATCAACGGCTTAGGTAATGCTTTTGTTAAGGTTTTGAAGAATATTTTGAAATTGCAAAAAGCAACATTCAATGAATTAAATAATATTGGTTGTGTTATGTATAAATCTGATAATATTACTGTTAAAGGTTATTATTGCCATACAGGTAAAGTTCCTCAAAACTTTAAAAATAGAGATGAATTGATTTCAGAACTGAAAAAAACAAGGTTGGATTTTTACTAAATCAATCAATAAAGATACTAATGTTTTATTAACTGAAGATAAAAACGAAAATGTCAAGTAAAATGAAAAAGCAATTTCATTAAATATTCCAATTATGAATTTTGAAGAATTTTTCAAATAATAAATTATAAAAAGAGCTATAAAATATAGCTCTTTTTTTCTTTTTGTCTTAAACTGTAAAATAAGCGTTTTTAAAGCTGTTTTTCTTAAAGTCGATACATTTATCGAAATTATAATTTTACTGTTTTAGCATTAACTATATGACGATATAACAGCCCTCATATTTAATTAGAGCATTTACAAAAAATAAAAAAATACTCTTTAAAAGCTTTTTACTTACTTTATTCAGCAAGTGAGACTCGTGAAGACTCACGAGCTGATTATTATTAAGTTATTTATTTTGTTGTTTAGTAGTTGATTTATAGTTATTAGCTGAAAAAGAGCTGTTTTAAGAAACGCTTCAACAGTTGTTACTTAACGGCTTACAGCAACTGGAAAATGGCGTAATGCCGAAAAAACAATTTTTACCCCTTTTTATCAGTATTTTTGGGCCGAAATTGAGTATTTTACCCCGATTTTTGAGTATTTTAGGGCTTTTTGAGTATTTTTAGGCTTTTTGCTCAAAAAAGAAAAGGATTAAAATCCTTTTCTTTTATAAAGTTCTAATTTCTGCTCGGTCGTCTTTTTCAGAAATGATAACATCTGAATAAGAAATAGGCCATACCCATTCATTTGAGAATGATTTAGGAGAGCAAGTTAAATCTGTTTCAGGTGAGAATTTACCAGAACAAATATAATTAACAATTGTATTATCTTCTTTGATAACATAACCTACCCAAGTATTCAATGGAATAAAGATAGGCTCAGAATCAACATTCATGTCATAATGAGTAATTTCTTTTTGTATCTTCATTTACAGTAATTAAATGTAATGAACCATTTAATACTTTTATAAGTTCTTTCTTGTTTGCTTGATGTATGAAAACCTCTTAAAACATTTTTTTATGTGAGATAGTAGTAAAGACTTCTTCTATTTTTAAAAATCGTCTCCATTAGCAAAATATTTAATGTGGTTTCCTCTTAAATCTTTAAAGTTGTGATAGTAAAATTTCATTTTAGCAAAACCTTTCTTTTATTTTTTTATTATTCCAAAACTCACGATATAACTCTTCAAATATAGCCTGATAGGATTTGAAAGTTGCTATCCATTTATGGAAATATTTTTTTAAATAGAGTTATAAAAAGAAAGTTAACAATATGTTAGCTCTTTTGTTTTTAGAAAGCCCATTCTTCACGATCCCTTTTAATCTCCTATTAGCATCTTCAATAGCTTTTAGTTTTAGTCATTTTAGGTAAAAACAGCAGATTTAGTAAAGTGAAACTATCTTTACCTTGCATATCTTTTCTTTTCATAATAGTTGAGAAGTCTTTTAATTGATTCGAGTCATGATAATCATAATTCTTATCAATTTCCCATTTTAAATCTGAGTCTGTATCATCAACTTCTGAATCCCATTCAATAGGATTAGTATTCCAAAACTTATTATTAGCAAAATCTACATGAGTCCCTTTAGCATTTTTATCTCTAAAGAAAATTGCTCTTGCAGTATCTTGAACTGGTCTGTTTTTCTCTTGGTAAGTTAATGGTAAGAACAAACCTTCTGGGTTGTTTTCTGTATATAATAAATTGTTTTCAATTTTAGTTACTTTAGATGGTTCCGCATGGAAATTTTGGCCCTCTAATCCCAAGTAATACAAATTATTGATTTCACCATTTTCATCAACAGTAACAGAATTGAAAAATTCAAATGGATGGTCGTCACCAACAACATATTCAAAGTTATATGTATCAATACTAATACCTAATTCATGCCATGCTTCAATCATTTCTTTAGTATTTCATTCTTCTTTCTTGCACTTCATCATAATAAACAGAGTATTTTTGCTAGGGTCTCTGAATGATTCTGTACTATCCATAATTCTACTAACATCTGAAATAGCTTCTGCTTCTACTTCGTCAAAATTATTTAAAAGAAAAAGACCTATTATTATCCTTGAAGTCATTTTACTATTCCTTTTGATGTGCTAATTGGATTACCAATTTCATCACCAAATCAAATTACATAAAAACTTCTCATAATGTCTGTTCATACCAGGCTTTATTACCAACTATATTTTTAACTTCTTCTTTTACAATATTTAAATCTTGATAATCTCTTTCTGTTTCTTCATAATACTTATCAAAGCATTTTTAGTTCTTGTAGAATAGATTTAATTTTAAATTCATAAGCTGTTCTTAATTCAGCAGCTTCATGCTTCCAAATTGTGTTCTAAAAGTGTTTATCTTTAGAATAAGGGCAAGGACGAATAAATGCTCTACATTTTTAACTTCCCCTCATGGTTAATATGGTACATTTACAAATGCTCCTTTTTAGTGGTATATCAAAGAAAAGTTGAGCAAATAGCTACAACTTAATTAAAGTATATAAACCATACGGCACAACAAAGCTACGATTAAACCAAGTCAAGAAATGATTTGCCAAGCTAAAGCTTTAATTTTTGCGAAAAATATCTCAACTCTCCATAAAAAAATTTGAATATGGAAATCAATATAATGAGCAAAGCTACTGCACCTAATACATAAAAAATATAGCATTGCTTTGATAACCTCTTTTTAATTTTTATATCAATAAAAGAACGATATTTTTTTGAAAAAAATAAATAAGGAGAAAGCAAATGAATAAAAAAATATAATGCTGTTTTTGGAGTCTGTAATTTATACTATTCATAAAGCAAATCTTGATGAAGATTCTGCCAAAAGATACGTTTTATTAGCAACGAATTATCTTAGTAAAAGATTACTTGTAAGATATACACCATATGTTTACGAACTAGAACAAATCAAAAGCATTACCCAAAATGAATATAAAAATTATATTTTATCTTTTTGAAACATACTTAAAAAAATCACCAAGAGGGATAGTTAATGACTTATCATATTGAGCCCAAATGGCAAACCAAGTATTTGTAAAAGCTAAGCAAGGTAATTGTCCTATGAAAGTATTTCACCTCATTTTGATACAGCAGAAAAAGCACAATTATATTCTGATAATCTGAATGCCTTTTATTTCTAAAAATATAACAACTGAAACTGAATTATCTAAGCATTGTAAAATAGATGAAATTATTGAAAGTCAAGATATGGAAAGTTCGTTGAAAAAAATATAAAGAAAAAAAGAAGAAAATATATTGAAACAAGCTGAAGAACAATATATAAAAATTAAAAAGTTATGGAAAGAACTGGTAAGGAATGCCCATCTAAAGAATCTTTTATGGGCAAATTTCAAGAGAATGACCCATTTTATAGAGCTTTAAAAGCAAAAACAGAAAAAAAGCTTTACAAAGAATTTAATAAAATTATTGAATATAGAACCCAAGCTGTAAAATTCTATCTTCAAAATGAAAAGAATATTTTCAGACAAATCATTCTCTCGAGCTTCTGCAAGTTCTTATTTTATTTTTGAAAAAAATCATCATTAAAAGATACAATAGACTATCTTGATAGAAATGGCTATGAATATAAGATAAGGCCTGATATTCACGAAGCACCTGGTGAAAATTTCTAGTAAGAATCTCTGACCATAATCCAGAGCTTATATAATCACAAAAGATAAAACTGAAACTGTTTGGGACTATACAGATGCTTCCATTCTTGTAACATTCCAAAAAAATCGGAAATAGGAGCGTAACAACTAATCAGCTCAATAAAAAAACTAAAAAAATATTACAAACAAAAGATATTTGACAAATTACAAAATTTGTTGTACAATATTTTTTTAGGAAATAAAGGAGATCAAAAGATGAATAAAAAATTTGATTAAATTTCAGTTGAGCGATTTAGGGAGTTTACTTTTGATAATGTAGTTGAACTACATAAATTATTTTTTTATGTTAGGAATCAATGAATACCCAGAATATTCTTTAATTTCAAATGCAGCTTATTATCAAGATGGTGAATTGAAAATCACTACTGAAATTATTGTACCCAAAGATGAAGTTGTACATATTAACGAACTTCTTGATAAAGAAGAAGTTTGATAAATTGATTCATTCATTAACAAATAAAGAAAAATTCTTTAAAGGATTGCCTACAGCAAATCTAACTGAAGAAGAATTAGAAACTGTATTGTTAAAATATAAATTTGAACTGGAATCTTATGTAGAAAAATAGTCTAGCACCTGAAATTTCTCGATTTGATTTTGATTAAAGGAACGCTTCACTCATTCTACGAAAAACTTGAAAAACATTACTTACTTAGACTTATTTTTGATATAGAAACTAATAAAAATCTGTATTTTCTGAAAAATTAAGAAAGCTTTTCTAGAAAAACATATTTTTAAAATACAAAAAAATAAAAATATATACACCCTAAATGGAGAAGATAAATTATGACAATTACTGTTAAAGATTTTACAAATCTTGCTGAGAAACGTGAAACTACTCAAAAAGAAAGCTTTTAGAAACAATTGAAGATTTGTTTGACTACCACTGAAAAAAATCTAAATCAGTCTGATAGTTAAACTGTTCCTTTTAGGATATTTTGAACAAATTGTAAGACCTGCTCGTAAAGGACATAATCCTCAAACTGGTACCCAATTGAAATTCCAGATCACGTGCTTTGAAATTCAGTCTCCATCTTCACTAAAAAAACTCATTAAATTAAACTAAAGAAAAAAACAAGATCAATATTGATTATTCTTGTTTTTTTCTACCAATTTATTGTATAATATAAATATAAAAACTAATAAGGATCTCATATGCTCAAAATTGTAAAAGAACCAAACAATCATTTCGCTTTTCGAAGACCAAGACTTTTCTAAAAAGCTCACCACACTTACATGTTCAGCTTTATATTCACCCCAAATTCGACATCCGTACATGGACTTGAGGATTACGAGAAAGTTCGCTAGCGTCATCACATTTTCTGCTCAAGAATTGATTGCTCTAAAAGATTTGCTAAATCAACTTCCACTTGAAGATTACTTAGATGAAGATGAATAAAAAGCACCAGATTTCTCTACCACTTTTTTATTTTTTTATTGAAAGACTTGTAATCCCACAACAATTGGATAGTTCCTGAATATTCTTCCATGTTCCACCCTGTTCTCACCAACAGAAATTTCACAAATGAGAAATATTTGTAATTGTCTCGAAATCATATCGCCAATGACCCTCTACTCTTTTCCAATAATTAAATAATGTTTCGCAATGCTCTTTCAGAAACTTCAATGTGTATGGATTATTTGAAGAAAAATCACCTTCATTTTCACCTAATTTTTGTTCTTTATCTTTTAATCCACCCTTATTTAAATATGTAAAAGCTGTTCTAAATTCAGTTCCATCTGGTCTAGAATGAGCTCTTCCACCACTTCTTAATGAACCAATCTTTGCTTGTTCATCAGCACGTTGTTGTGTTCCTTGTTGAAAGTTCCCACTTTATATCGTAAATGTCTTTTACCCTAATGAGCTCTTAACTCATTGATGTGTTGTTCCATATACATAGCTAGAAGATTACTATCTAAATGTTCGTTAATATAATCTGCTCCACCTTGAGATAATGGAATACCAGACTCAATATATGAACCATTATGACTTACAACCATACTATTGTAATATTCTTTATCTGATTTTTGATAACGTTCATCTTCGCAATGTTACAATTTTTTTCTAAAGGACGTTATCAGCTATGCCAAACCATCGTACTTTAATTCCATTAGTCCCACATCATCATCGCCTCAAACCTTGTTTTTTGGCTAATGTCTCAGTTTTTTTCCTAAATCAACCACATTTCCATTCTTAACGCACCACTTTGATAATTATTTGAATTCAGCCTTTGTATAACTTTTTACCACCAACAACTTTTAATTTCTTTTTGTTGCCCTTAATTCTATGACTAGAATTCATCTTTTTGAAACAAGATTACCATTCATGTATGTTAATTCATATTCTGTTACTCTGAACCGCCAAACCTCTTGTTTACTTTCATGCCCTTTCTGCAACAAATCATCATCTTGAATTGTTTCTGTTTCAAATGGAATTTTGTTATACCATTGTCATAAGATTTACCATCCCTACGCCACCTCTTTAACAACACGACACTCTGTTGTGTTATTTCTTCATTTATTTTTTTCTTTAGAAATAACTCGTCATTAACAGATGTAATTTTATAACCACCACCTGTTTCTGCTTTTACCTCTTCTAATACTCCCTGTCCCCTCAAAACTCCATCATAAACAACATCTATCTTTAAATCTTACCACTGTTTCTTTTTACTATTTTTTTGACTGATTCTGCCCCATGACCTTTTTTTATCTTCATGTACTCTCTAACTCTTCATTTGTCCCTTTGTAGTTTCATCTTTCTTTGTACCGTGTCTTTGATTTGATTTATATCCGCCTGTTATTGTTCTAATACGCAGAAGAAACAAGATTATCATCAACAAAACCATCTGCCAAACATCATATTCTGAACTGTTCACACCCAATTGCTCTACAACAACTTGACCATCCAAAACTCTCATCTTCAATAACTCTGAATTGTAATATTTGTTCTCATCTTTTCTTTTTGTTGTTACTTTTCTTCTTGCATCCGTTGTTGCTCCGCTGCTTGTTGTTACTCCACTTTCTCAGTTAGTCCGCCCAACACTTCTCGCCTGCCACTCTGTTGTTGTAGAGACCAATCGACCTGTCTGTCTCGCCTGTCTCATGCCACCATCTCCTGTTACTTCTGCTCACTTTTTGTCGTTGTTTCACCAATTTCTTCTACTTTGATTTCCTTTTAACTTGTGAATCCCAAACCTTCTTATTATAAATTCCTTCTGAAATATAACCAACATCATGAACTGCTGGATTAACTACTTCCTCATGAACAACTTCTTTGTGAACATCAACACCATTGACTGATACACCACTGCCACCTCTTTTTTGACCATCTTTCCCTTAACCATAAGATTCATCTTTACTTTGAAATCTCCCATCATCACCATAGATTGTTTCTTTAGCTACTCCAATCACTGTTTTTAGATCCAATCTATATTGAATTATCCCATTAGAAATTATTTTGTTGACCATTAACTTCATCGCCTTTCTATATTTTTGTACTAATCTCAATAATTTGTTTTCTCCTTCATTTTCTTCTCAACGTTTTTTACAGATTGATAATTTCACCATTTTTCATCAAATGAATCAATGAATGTCACCACGAGAACCGTTACTTCCTCTTGAATTAGATTTACATAATTAGATTTTCCATCATCATTATATTTAATTTCTGTTTCAGTGCCATACTCATCTTTCACCTTGTAGAATTTTCTAAATTTCAGCATCTCTAATTCTACTTCTTTTTGTCAGACTCAAAAATATTAGAATCAACTTCCAATAGTTTTTAAATCTAATATACTTGAGACCTTTTTGAGTCAACAAAACTTGAAAAAGAATTTAATCCTGTTACATCTTTTGTTATTGATTGTTCTTCGCTTCTGCTTGAGAATCAATCGCTTTGATTGATAACATGATGTCCGACTGTTCCAATCCCACCACTCAGCCAATCCCATTGCAACTTTTGTACTGCAGATTGAGATAATAGAAATTTTTGCTCAATGTTATTCTCCTTTTTGTAAAAATTCATAAATCAAAAATCGTATATCAAAAACAGTATTATCGTTGATATGCCAATATTTACCCCAACATTAAAAAGTTCAATAGCCAATAAAAATAAATATTTCATGAAAACTTCACCAACTGCTCAAAAATGGAATAATATAACTATATGAACTTATTGTTATAATCCTGTACCAACCTAAAAAAAGAAAAAGAAAATATAAGGAAAGGATTTATGGAAAATACTGAATACATTGAACTAATTGTCAGCATCACTGTAAAAATTAGATAAGATTGCTGATAACTTAACTGACAAATATAAAAATGCTCAAAAATATTCTAAAGGAATATACTACAAAACGCAAAAGAGATCCACGCTCCTTTTACAGAATCAATTAACCCTAATAAATTATGTACCAGAAATGAATTCAATTGAATTATTACTGAAGAAAATAAAACATTTGAAATCTATTGATGCTGAATATCTCATGAATATTCGTTTTATTAAAACTTTACCCTGGCTCATCAAGATACAATTCTTGCTTACAAGATTTCAAAAAGTTTAAACAAAAATGGAAGATAAAATTGATTCAGACTCAGCGCCAATTGTTATTGCCAAATGCCTAGTGGAAAGGATTATATGCTACTGACTAAAGATAAATTTTTAATATAGAAAAAAATTTTCATTTGTTGACGCTTTAAAAAAGAAGAAACTGAACATATTATCAATTTACCAAAATCAAATTATGCCTCTAGAAAATATTGCTAAAGAAATGAATGTTACTAAAGATGAAAGTCTACCAATGTATGGACTTACCACAATTTGATAATGTGAATGACTAACTGTTAAAAAGAAAAATCTCAACCATCCGTTTCATGCTTCAATATTAGCCACTGATGTAAGAAGAAAGAATAATGAAAAATTATTAGTCCAAAAAATGCCTAATAAAATTTTAGAAATAAATAAATTAGGAAACATACACTTATTACAGATCGCTTTCCTAATGAATTGACATGTTTCTGAACTTAATGGAATTACTATTCAATTGATATTTCAAAAGAGAACCAAATTGGAAAATCTTTAAATCGAGATGGCATCTACCAAATAAAGAAGATTTAATCACCCAACTGAAACAGCTCATTTGAATATAAAGATTTCAATTTAATTTTACTGAAGATATTTTATCAGATAATGATTTAATCCTTTTCTGAAATTAAGAAAACGATTGACAATAAAACTTTGAAAAATTTGATAAAATAATTAAAAATAAAATAGAAAGCTTTGAACCTTATGAAAGATTTGTACACATTGTAACTGACCATTTAACTCAAAACAACATATCGAAAAACGTTATGTAGTACCAAACAAAGATGATGTACTAGATACTAATGACTTTTCCCATTTTATTTCAGAAAAATAAAGTCTATTGTTGCTTATTCAAAGAAACACGGAATTAAACTTGAAAAAGATTTAGAACGTGTTGAAGATGTTCTATCGTCAACTCCGTAAAATGCTTTCAAAAATAGAAAGGAATATAACAAATGATTTTTACTCGAAAAACAAAACAAACCGAAACTGGAACTCAATATGAAATTCGTACATTAGGGACATAATTTTTGGATTGATGAAAAAGAATTTAAACATCACATGAATGCTGCAATTTATTCTGCTAGTACCCAAATTATCCACCAAACACACTTTACCCAAAACTGCTTTAATCATTAAGATAATAACAAAGATAGCTTATTTCTAATTCCCTATCTTTTCTTTTTATTACCAAAAAGAAGAAAAAAATAAAGAAAATATTATACTTTATTGATATAGACACTATAAAAATTTTTAATAAAGGATTCCAAATGAAGAAAAACAAACTTTTACACGTACCAATGTGCAATGCTCACAACCTTATGATTTGAACCATCCATAACGAGCCCACACCCTTTAGAAACTTGAAGTCTCCTGAAGACATGTCGAATTATTTAAAACCAATTGAAACTCAATTGACTTCGCAAATCTGATTTAGATAAATTAACTAAAGAATCTAAATCACTCAAGAAATCCATAATAAACTTAATACTGATTCTGACCAAACAAAAGATTCAGTCCCAAAACGCACATGACAAAACAAAGATTGAACAAGAAAACTTGAAATCGTTGGATTGTCAGAAGAAGAAATTAACAAAGATACTGCAAATTGTTTGAAAAATACAACACTGGAAATCTTTTGAGCCAATGAAGATTCAATGCCACCAACTATAAATTAGAGCTCGCTACTTGTGTTCAATTTAGAGAAATCTACAACAGATGTTGATGTTCAAACTGTTTAGATGAGCCTGTTACAAAGAAAAACAAAAACAAGAAAACCAGATAAAATTGAAAAAGATACTACAAAGTTTTTCCAGAAGATGCAAAACAAGAGCTCCTCAATATTATGCTAGAATTTATATACTATGTTTGAACCACATCAAATCCGTCCAAATGCCTTAAATTAAATTCATACTATTGATCATCTATATCATCAACATATCCCAGCTCAAGTACTGCCATGTATATAACAGTCTCCACTGCTCATTTGACCCATATATGCCACGATTGAGATTTGATCTGATATACGCCCCAAACAAACCTGAAATTGTCTGTATCATCTGCTCCATTCCACCGTTTCTCGAATATTGCTCACGTTGCTTTCTGCTGAAGATGTAAGACCTGATTCTATCTTAATTTCTGAATCTAATTTTAGCCTAGGATTGTATCATATAGACTACTTTGATTTTCACGTCCACCAATTTCTTATGTTAGCGCTAGATAAAATGAAACTGTGTCATTAACTACTTGACTTTTTACCAAGAAAGGAATAATAAAAAAATAAAGAACAAAAAAATAGGAAAAATGAATTATGATAAAAATTAACTTTAAATTTCATCTCATTTATGATGCAGAATACTTTGTATGAAGAAAAAGAGTTCTGAATATTTTCGATTTTATTTCAAAATCAAAACCCAGAACAAATCTTACTTTCTGATGATGTAGACTTCAAAGAAATTGTTTTTCAAATCTATTTATATCCTATAAACGAACTCAAACAGTTTTTGAAAACAAAAATAAAGATATACCAGTATTTGAATTGATGTTCCACAATACTCCCTATAACAAATCAATTAAAAATAAAAAGAAAGAATCAACTTCTGCCCGTATTGATGAAATCTTTTGTTTAGATAATGTTGACAACATGGAACATATAATGAACTCTGTTTATAATATTTTTTTGAAAAATTACTCAAGAATAATATACCAATACTTGATAAAGAAACTTATTTACGCCACCAAAGAAATATAAAAAGACAGAATATAGAATTACGCCAATATGAGAAGTCATCTGAACTCAATCCTCTCAAAATTATAAAATGTAAATGTTTATCCTAATCCATTGCCTGCTTTTAAAAAAATGATACAGAAAAGAAATCTTTATTACGTTTGATTAGAATTATTTGAAACATACTATACAGCATTCACTGATTTATTCTTTATCAAAGAAGAAACACTTTATAATGCCATGACTCATTTCCCTAGAGATTAACATTACTGATTTTGAACCAAGAGAAAGTCACCATGAAAAAGAATTTAGAAAAATCCTATTGATTTAACTCTAACACATTGAGAAAAAATTAAAAATCGTAGTTCGAGATTGAAAACCCTAACAAATATTCAACGCCCTGAGTTCGTCAAATTATTATAGGAACTTATTTAAGATGAAAAAGATTATTGCCACAATTATTATTTCACTTGCTTTATTGACAACCGTACTCATTTCATTTTAGTTTATGATTGATACTAACTTACAATTAATTAGCAAGAGATAGAATAAAAGAAATAAACTTTTAATCAATGATGAACCAGAGAACTTAAAAACAAAGAAGAAGTTCATACGCAACGAATAAAAAATATTTTTATTACTTCTGCACCAACTTTATTTGTTGTTATTAGCCCTTCCCTCATTTATGAAGAACGAAAAGACTCAAATTTTTCATTTACTTTTTTTTCACCACCGATTTTAATCTGTTTCATATCGTCATATGCCGAACGCCAAAATGCTCTAAACTGATTTCGATAAATGTATCGACTTTTAATAAAAATGCCCTAGAAACGCTTATTTTACGTCCAAAATAAAAAGAAAAGAGCACCATATTTCATGCCTCCTTTTATGTTTATTTTGCTTCTAGCCAGAACTTGTTTCAGAGTCTCCGCCTGTTTCTGTATTTTTTTGTGATTCAACTCATTGTTCAATAACATTTTTAAATGCTTCATCTTAACTTCTACTTTTATACTTTTTAACCCACCCCTGTTACAACTTGTTTTATGTACTCCCTATCAGAGTTCCTTTATTGATGATGTAATCTTTAGATTGTTTCATAATCTTTCCAAGATTCTTTTTACCATCTTTTTACCATTTACAATGTAATAAATGCCCCACAATTTTTATCTTCGATTGCACATGCTCCTGATACTTTATTAACTTCCATTGATCCACCTAGTCCAACTATTCTACATCTTACCACTGACCAAAACTGACCCACGCTCGTCCCCTTGATAATGTACACATATTTACCACAATCTATCAATGTCCGTTTTTAGAAATTCATCTACAATGCCTTGTTTCATCTTTTGTTTTTGTCTTAACGAATTTAACTGTCATACGTGTAAGATTTAAAAGTTCTTCATACCGTCATCTTTAATTTTGTCTGTCTCAGCCCTTAATCTCAATCAAATGCAATAGACCAGAACGTAATTGTGCTTTTAGAATATTTTCTGTTAATCCACGAACAATGCTGATTGAATTCGTCCCATATTGTTCTTTTCATTTTTTTCGTATTCTTTTTCTACATCATCAGAAAACCAACTTTATCACTATATTTATCTTCTAATGCACCAGAAATAACTTCATTAGAAACTCAAACTGAACTGTAGGATTTGATTTAATTTCTGCAAAAATTTCACTTGTAATGTCGCCTGTTTTCATAGAAACAACTCCATCTGATTTATGACTCTGATCTCAATGTTACTGATTGATACTAACGTGCCCGTGCTCAATTTTTATTCATTTTCATACCATTATATACCTCTTTTCTACTTTCATCCCTTATATAAGACCGTATAATATTATTCTACAATAAAATTCTTAAATCAAATCAAACAAATTTAATAAACAAATCAACATATTTGAATAAATAAAAAGCACTCTGCTACCCTTTAATTTAACTTTTAATTGAAATTTCTTTATTTGTTACGTTTAGACTTTGTGAATGATGCGATACCGCTCGAGCCTCGAACCACCGCCGATTGATACCAATGCGCCCCCTACACCAGCTCAGAGATTTTTAATGAAATTTTCACTAGATTTATCTTTTACTTGAATTGAACCATCTGATTTAACTTCTCCACCAACCTTTTTCTGTTTTTCAACAACGCCTCCCACCTTTTCGTCACCAACACTACTTGTCCTTTGATCGCCACCAACAATTTTGTTCCGCCCATTTGTTTCAACCGCCTTTCAACTGTAGCTTTACTCAACATTCTTCTTCTCCTTTTTCTTCTTTGGGCTTCACCACATCATCTTTCTTATCTGTTGATGTTGTTGATCCACCACCACCGTCCAACATCATCTTTTTCATCGCCATCTTTTTATCTTCGCTCCTTTCTTCTTTTGATTGTCCGCCACCAGATGACTTTCTGCTGTTGTTGATTCATACCAGAATGTGATTAGAGCTGTTTCATTACTGAATTTACTCTGTTGTTTCACCCTCACACCAGAATATTTGTAGCCTCAATCACCCTCCCAGCCTCGATAACGTAATCTCTCCAATAACACCTTCTTTATAACCTTTACCAATTCCCCGTCCCACCTTTTACTTTGTAAATGTAATTAACCTCGTCCAACATTCCTCTAGGCCTACTCCCTGACATTTTGCTATTATCTACGCCACTTGCACTCTGTCGTCGAAAAATGCCCTCTGCTACCAACTGCTACAACATACCGAAAGTTCCTCCATACTAATTTTTGAATTTATTCATCTAAATTTTCTCCCTAAATTTTTATTTATTTAATAAAGATAGAAATAACATCGTGTGCCTATTTTGTCATCTACTATATATTAAATCCACCTTTATATAGATCACACCATTCCCTATGCATATACTAAACCAACATTGATTTCATTACCCACTCTATACTCATCTGTATCCATGCGCTTCCTTTCATTACTCCATTACTGTTACATTTCCCAAATCACTCTAATAGAACCTCAAATCTGCTTCTCTAGGATTACCTGCACCCATCATCTTTCTCCACCCTGAGATGCACTATTCCACTCCAAGATACCAATAATAGAATTTCTCGCTCATGTATTCTTCTAATTTAGCCAAATGCTTCATTAACAATATGATTGTAATGATCTTCAATTTATTAGGATTTAATTTTACTAATTCTAATTTACCAATTTTCAATCCTTTTTCTCAATTCGAGATAAGATTTCACCAACTGTTCCCTTTCTGTTCTGTCGCCTAATAATAAAAAAATTTGTTCCACTGCCACCACTCCTATTTGTTTTTATCAACCACAATTTATGATTGATACTAATATATATATCTCACTACTATTCCAAAAACTAAAAATCAAACAAACGATATATAAGAATATAACAAAAATCTTTATAAATAGAGATAATAACGCTCATTAAAAAGGCTTTCCCCGGATATTTTTCGCAAATCCAGTTCAGTCTTTCTACTGTATTGTTTTAGGAACAACTTTGATGTTAAAACTCATGCCGATCGTCACAAGAAACTACTGCAAAAACAGAAGTCAAAACAGAACAGTTGCTAAACAAGAAACAAAGACAATACTGAGCAACAAAGATGATTTAAATGCTAAATTGTTAGAGTTCACCAAGAAAGTTCTAAAAAGAAAATCATATTATTGTTGAATTAACTAAAGATGTCAACTATAAAACTGCAAACGAAGCCCAAGACTGACATCGAAAAACAAATCAAGACTATTAATGTCCACAGAATTAGCCATCAAATGCTAATGACGTTTATCTAAAACTTTGTTTCTGCAGCCCAGCTCTAGCTAAATTAGACAAAGAAATTAAATTAACTTTTGACACCTGCCAAAGAAGATGAATTTAAGAAAGAATTGATCAACTGAAAAGAATTTAAAAGATTCTATTTCTAAACAAGAAACTATTTCTAAATCTTTAACTGAGTTCATTACAAAAGCAAAGAAAGATAATGTTGAACTTCACTACTGGCGTGATAAAGTCTGTATCTCTCAAAGATTCAGATGAATCACCAAGAATGAACTGTCAAAGATTGAAAAACGCACTTCAGAAAAATAAATCTATTCAAGACTCTATCAGATCACTAAAAGATTATTCAAACACCAAATCAAATTCTGAAAAGATTGTTGAAGAAAATAAAAATCTTAAATCTAAATTGACTTCTAAATCTACTGCTATGATAATAGATGCTTTATCATCAAACTTAGCTAAATCATTGTTAGATGAAGCTCTCATCTGAAACTGTTCAAAGAAAGTTCCAATGGATTTAATCGCTATTGTTGACTTTTATTCATCATTACAAGCAAACGACCTGAGTTCTTAGACAATTAAAAACTTTAATTGAAAAGAACTTAAATACTGCCGATATTATGCTCATGCTTCATATTTACAAATCAAAAGAGAATCTTATGCAGTCCATGGACGCCAATTAGATTTTTTTCTAAATTAAGCAATTCAGATTGGGAAACAGTTTCTCAACAAAAACTAATTACTAAAGAAGAATCACTGTCTATTATTGATAAGTCTTCCTATAAACCCACCCTACATCCCTAATGACAGCAAATTATTCTGAATACTTTAATGTTGTTGCTCACCAATGCGATTTTGAGCTCATAAGACTGATGACATGATGATCAAAAAAATCTGTTAAGAAAGTTCCATTTGAAGAAAGTCTTATACTCACAAACATGCACAAAAAACGCCTCTGTAATTCAATTTACTGATGGATGAGCTGACAGAGAAGAAATGGACCCAACATTTGCAGATTGGGCTCAAGAAAAATGCTAAAACTTTCATGTCGCCATCAATAGAAATCACCCATCTTCTGAAGATAACAATGGAGAATTTTCTATTAAATCAATGCAACAATATGCTCACCCTAATATTTATGATTCAACAGGAAAAAGATAAAGAAATCTGTTATGAAAGAAATTTTGAACAATTCAAAAATACTGCTATTGAAACATTTAAATCTAAAAAGAAAATCACTCGTAAAGCTTTGTAATCAATATTACTGCTAATGAAAACACAAAAATTAACTTCTGTTAAAACTTATTTCACCAAATCTCAAAAACAAGATTTGAAAATTGAAAAGAATGCACCAGTCTTGAAATCTCTGAATTGACAGAAAAAGCTGATTACACTGTTGACCATGATTTTGATCCTGAACAATGTTCGAAACTAACTCGCTACTTTACTGTAAACAGTCAAAGAAGAAACTGTCAGAGATAACGTAACACATTCAAAAGATTTATCATCTGTCAAAGATGAAAAATAGATGAATTAGAACCAACACCTTTGAAACCCCTATGAAATCTCGAAAACCCAAAGAACCCTAACTCTGTTAAAGCAGAACTGGAAAAACATTGTCATTTCAACAGAAAAACCTGTTGTAGAAGATGTTAAAACAACTGCTTATAAAACTACTGTAACTAAGGAAGAACCTAAAAAGGAAACTCCTAAAAAGTCAGAAAAACAATCACCAAAAACAGCCTGAAAATTTATTACATTAACAATGTTGAGCACTTATTGCTTCTGTATCGTCATCCTTTATCAGAAAGAGAAAAAGAACAATAAACATAAAAATAAAAATTCAATCGTTTTCGCTGAACTTTTTACCACTGTGATAGAATAGAACTGAAAAATTACTAGATAGAAAGAGACTTTCAATATGCTTTTATGGAACTGAATTTATATACGCAAAGATGATATTCTCTGTTTTTAGATGAAATTCAAACAACAATATAAAGATATTGACTTTCTTGCCAGAGGAATATTTATAGTTACTTTTGATATTTTACCACCATAAATTTCGACTTTTTAGGAAACGATTATCATTCTAAATCTTACAACAATTTCAAACGACTCAAATCTTCGCAAATCCAAAACCTTATAATCAGCCCTTTAGATCCCAAAACATATTGCGCTCTAGAGTCATTCAAACAATTACGCGCCCTACAGAAAAATTCTATTTGAAAATAGAATCTCTTTATAATATTTTACCAAAATCTATGATAAGGAATTTGCTTTTTGAGTTCACCCTTGAACAAATTAAAAGAATTTGACATGAAATTTCGAAATGCTACTGAATTAAAAGAATAAATTTATTACTTATGAACCTTATGACAAATGAGAATCTACATTGACCAAAAGAGAAAGATAATAAAGACGCTCAAACTGAAATAAGAAACAGATTTGAAGAAATCAAAAAGCTGAAAGAGACAAACTCAAAGAACTTCAAAACCAACTTCTCAGTACTTTTACAAAGTTCTTCTATGGAGAAGATATTCCAACTGAAATCAAAGAAGAATATTTTGAATGTTCTGAAACTTTTTGAAGATTTGTTTACATAAAAACGCCTTGTTTAAATTCGATATAAAAATATAATAAAATAAAGGGACTTTTTCTGCTAAGAAGAAGAAAAGTTACTACTGTAAGAAAAAAATACTACTACAAAAACTACTAAAAAAAGAAAAATATTAGATTAACTAAGAAATGGAAAGAATTATATAGGATAACAAAATATTCAGCTTACCAATGACCGTTGAACAATACAAATACTAATTGATGAACTTATACATGTTTTAGAGATCAGATAATAAAAGATTTGATGCCTTGCTAAATTTAAAAAATAAAAAAATAACTGAAAACAAATAAAAAAAGAATTCACCATGAAAAATGCTGTTTTTTTTTGTTCCAAAAACTGATTTCAAATATCGTTATATCGTCAGTTGAAAACGCTAGAATGCCTAAAACTGACTTTCGATAAACCATCAAAGATTAAGAAAAATGCCCTAGAAACGCCTTTCACGTGTTGTAAAAATTGGAATAATATAACTAAGAGTCAAAAGAAATATGACAGATAAACAGAATTTATTTCTAATTGATTTGAAATTCATGTGATTTACAGATACTATTATACAATCGGATTTTGAAGAGCTGACTGATTATGAATATGAAGATAATCGCCTGAAATTTTAGATGCTGGAATGTATAGGAAGATTTTTTTCTTTTATTGATAAGATGCTCAATTTGAGCACCCGATAATCTTTTGAAGATACCACCACTTTCTCGTAATAAATACTTTGAAGAACATTTCCTAATGGATATAAAGACAATAGAAATAAAAAGAAATGATGACTCTAAATTACTAAAAAGAATCAATTACCAAATTATTAAAAACAATATAAACAACCCGCAATCAAAAAAATTTAACTCATAGTCTTGATGATTTAATTAAAGAGTTCGTTAGACTTTCCAAAAGACTCAAAAATACAATCATATTTATATTTTAACTAATGATTTTGACTTACCACCTTTAATTGATGATGAAACTCATCTATACAGAAGAAAGTCCAAGAAATAACACTCCCATGCTGACCCACATCCTTATATTTATAATTATGAAATGATTACCAAGCCAACCATGAGTTCTATTTCAAAAACAATAGGAATGACAAAAAGGATCCATGTTCCTTTATAATCACCTCTTTTATTCAAAATGATTAGAGTTTTTGACAAATCCGATAATATACTGACTCAAAAGGACTGTGGACCTGTTCTTTCATAATAAATTCATTTCACAAATGACTGATGAAGAAATTCAAAATTTAACCCATTATGATTGGACGATTGAGTTCATAACAAGACAAAGGACAAAACTTACTATGATTATGATGAAATTCCATTAGATGAAATTAAGACAGATGAATTTGAATCTCAGATATAAAGAACCAAAAGACTCAAAAGAATTCGCTCCCTATCATTAAAAAAATATTTTTTTCTACGGAAATCTATAGGAAATAATTATTAAATATAGAGTACTGAATGCTCCTATAAATTTAATGACTCAGAATATGATAGAAAACCAATTCATTTGAACACCAAAACCTTGACTTACCTAATTTTTAATGTCCAAAAAATATCTTATGAAAACGTTATAAACATTGACTTAGTCCAACTTTTATGATACTAATAATATATAGAAAAAGTACCTACTTTTTGCTCTTTTTATCAATCAATAAGCTTTCATAAATGTCATTATTTGTAATGCCCTTAGATAACGCAATCATATTTTCAAAAGTGCCTTGTTAAAGATGAAAAAGTTGAGTTCTTCGACGTCAAAAGATAATAAAGAAATTCATCTTATATTACAAAAAGATCACTATCATACTTAAAAAGACTTAAATGAATATATGACAATCATCCCAATAACTTCTGTTTCATTAGAAGAATACAAACAAATCACTTTCCATTCAATGTTTGAACATGCTATTTTAAATAATGGATTAACTATTCTTTATAAAGGAATTGTTGAAGATGTCACTGCCACATTCTATCAAAAAAAGAATTTGATAAAATGGATTTAACAGATGGTAGATCATTGCTACATAATTGTTCGCCTTTGCTTGAGCCACTTTTGAATTAAAAGATTATTATTACTATGCAAAACTTGTATCACACCAAGAAATAATGTTAAAATTACTAAAACCATTCTTACACAAAGATTGGAATTGCTTTTGCACAAGATAATAAACTCTATATAACTCCTAAATTCGCTTCAATTGATAATGCTTTGATTTATCTTTCAAAATATACTTAGATTTAAATACTCATTTGACTAGTATCAAAAGTCAGAAGATAAAAAAATTCATGGATTTAATTACAAACAAAATTACTCTTTAATTATTCTGAATTGTGGGAATCTCTAATTTCTACTTTTGAAAAAAATACAATTATTCTGTATTTACGATAGGATTATCTGACTCAGAAAGAATGCTTAAAATGATTAAGGGTACCTGAAAACAATGGATTTAAAAACAATTGAAAAAAATTAACATCTGAAAAATTTTTGCCAATCAAAAATCGAGCCCTCAATAGAACAAAAATTCAACGCATCTTTGATAATTATTCCAAAAATTGACAAATCTAATTTTTCCTCTGCCCTTTTTGAATGGAAAACTGTTTCACCAAATTTTATGTAAGAGATGATGTACTTAATTTTATACAGAATTTAAATTTAGATTCTCGCCTCTTAATCCTAGGGAAAGTTCTGAATTTTTCAACAGATCAAATTCCTTGCCTGAAATTAGGATTTTATACAAAGAAAATACTTATAGAAATCTTCATGAAACATATAACAATGCTCTAAAAAGAGATGTAAATAACACAATCAAAGAATTGAAATCAAGATTGTCTCAATTGAAAAATATGTTAAAAACTGCTATTTTAAATACCAACTTTTTTTATTTAACTGATTCTAATGAAACGAAATCTTCTTCTGACATACCCCTTCCCCACTAGAATCACTTTGATTCTTTACTTTCATTTAAATCATTGATAAATGATGACTATGTCTCCCTCTATCTCTTCCCTTTCTTTAATGTAACCGTCAATCCAATCGCCTCGAGAATAAAAACTTTACGAATAACATCACTTACTTTGAACTTTTAATCCAATTCTACCCTTTAGGATTACCTTTTAACTTTTTGACCTTCGTTATTTTCAAACAACATTTGAGAAATACCATGCCAATGAACCCGTGCTCAATTTATTGCTCATATTTTGTCGAACTTGCATAGCCAACATCAGATGATGTCCCCAGCGCACAAACTAAGAATACACGATCTCGCACGACCAAGACGATCACTACTTTCAAAAAGTTCTCCCACTTTTATCTGCCATTCTTGACGCTCTTGAAATTTCCATCTTTTCCTTTGATTTCACCACCCCCTGCTTCGTCAACATCTACTAGAATTGCTAGCCCGTCATATTCTTTTTCGAATATCTTCCCACTATTGATACCTAAAATCCTTCCATGATTCATATCTATCCATCATGACTTTTTGAACGAGCCCTAGAAATGTCAGACCATCTTCCATACTCCAATCCCAACCCCATATTGTCTAACTCGACTCAGTCTCCACTTTTTTCATGTCTATACCAAATAATAACCATTTATCTGCTCCGCCAGACATGACTCATAATATTCCATTACCAACAGATTTACTCCCCACCTGTAACTCCTGCACAGCATCGCGCTGAGTTCGATAATATTTTTCACCAATATGAATACCATTTTTATCACAATATTTCTTTTGATCCGTCTCAACTCAAATCCAACAACGTGTTCAATTTCACCGCCCTCAGATTTTTAATTGATCCACCCCTAGAAGATAATCCTACTGAATAAAACTCCATTGAACTATTAGCCCTAAATAATGTTTATCCCATTTACCCATGCCTAGGAAATCTTACTCTGTAATGAGATACCTACACCTTTGTCGTCCCGTCCCTATTCTTTTTATCTTCGTAATCAATTTTCAAATGGACGACCCCTACTGAATTGACGCAGAAAAATCAGATAGGAAACCATGCCTCGTAACGCCCTGTCTCAATCTCAAGAATAATCTAATTTTAGATTTTTCCCTTATCTTCAGCTCTTTTTCTAAAAAATAATAAATTCTTCACCATAATCCATGATACTTGCTTTGTTGTCAATTGTATCCATTTTAGAACGTTTAAAAATCGAAATCACGAGATAAATTTATCTCTTCCAATTCTGCACTCTATCATATTATGAACAATTCCAATAAACACATACGCATAAAAATGATAAAACGTCCCCCAAAGGACTGCTTTTTATACCAACACCAGCCCAATAAGAATGCTAATACATAGATTACTCCAATTACATTCTTATTACTTTCCCCTTTTGTCTCTAATTTCTTTTCACGTTTAATTTTTTTGTTTATACTCAATTCTTCAGCCTGTTTATTCTGCCTATTATTTCTTCTTTTCTTTCTAATTTGATACTCTAATCCAGTCTTTTGGAACCAAAAACTGAATGTACAGAGATGAAATAGTTCTTTGAATTAGAAGAATAGACTGAATAACCAAATCCATCTAATAACTCCTTTAAATACCATACTTGTTTTTATATCACAATCAACTGTTTTTTTCAACTTTTGTTGACAAAATAGAAAAATTTTTGTAAAATACCATTATAAAAATGAAAGTTCTACTCATAAATATGGAATATAAAATTGAAAAAGAAATACCATATGTCTGCTGGACGATACTATAAATCAGAAGAAGAGTTCCAAGAATTCAAATTGAATATAGAGAATTCACTCAAAAGAATGATGATTTTAAAACACTTATCAGAATGACTAATAGAGATTGCTCATTGGTGCACTTTTCTATTTCAAACAAACTGACGCCTGTCTCAATCTACCGAAAAATATGACCATCGCCAATTAAAGATTTGCTCGAAATGCAAATATTGAATCGCTTCATTTTAATAAAGAAAATAAGCTCTATAAAAAAATTCATTAAAGATGATATAGAGATCGCTTAAGAATCTCTTTTACTTATTCGTTCTATTATGATGATTTTATCCCATTGGAATTATGAAAAATTAGAAAATCTTAATAGGAATTTGCCACTTGTTTACTTGAGGATCTCTGTGAATGGGATTTCCCAGTCTCGATATATCTTTGGGATTAACCTGACTTCAGAAAGGAAGAGTCTCACAATTACTTTATTAGATGATTATGTTATCGTCCTATTGCATGAGATGATTTCATCTTTTTAGCTCTAATATGAGATTCTCATTATTTGGCCAACAAAAAGAATCCTAAAGTTTCCAGAACTTAACATGTTCTCATCTGATTATCAAATCTTACTTTAAAAGATAAAGATTATTACATTGAAGAAGATGCTTATTCTATAATAAAAACAAAATCTTTTCATCTCGACTAAATGCAACTCGGGAAATCACTATTACTAAATTAATCAAAAACTTAAATTGAATCAACTTAGCTTTCCTGAATATTTGTTATCAAAATAGAAAAACTTGATTTACTTTGTTTACATCCTTATATTTACAAGAAAAATCTTCAAAAAGGATGCTGTTGCTATTGAGCTGTCCTGAAGAAACAAAATTAAAACTTTTAATTTTCCCTTACCCAGATACAAAATCCAAACATCTTTAGAGTCTCAATCGTATGATAGATTTATCCTATTAAGAAAAAGAATTTTTGTACCGCTCGTGAAGATGTTCTCAGAAATAAAACCAAAGAATTTGAAGAATTGCTTATTGAATTAAGAGAAACTTCATTGATGAAGATTATTGCTTTGATAACAACATAGAATATAACTTAGGACTCACCCAGTTCTCACCAATTGAAATTTTAGATTTACGATTCGTTCATTAAGAAAACTCAAGAAAGAAAAAGAATACCCAATTTGACTATTCTATTTTTTCCCGCCATCTGCAACACATTACCGAACTTCTTTATATTTATTAGGGCTTTCTACTAATCCTTTTTTAGTACTTTTGCTACTAATTCATCTCTACATATCCTTTATCTGAAATTTGAGAATATAACTTATCTAAGAATTCAACAAATGTTTCTTGATTTTACTAATTTATATCCAAATTTCCACCAATTTCCCTTTTGAATGAAACTGGCCGTCGCCGAGATGCAAACAAAATTCCAATATCTGTGCAATTAGCCGTTACTATAATATTTTTCCCAAAGATAACCCATTCTGATTTTATTCTCTTTTCCCCATTACTGTGAACCTTTACCCGATTTAGGATTGAAAATCCATCATCATTGAATTTATAGAGTTCCTTGATTTTCCAAAAATCCTTGAATCAATGATAACAATCTTTGTGTACTCAACACCCAAATGTCTATCACCTGAAAATCTCACTGCCTCTCTTCCCCATCAACTTTGCTCCATTTTTTTCTTCGATCGCCAAAGAAATGCTATCAATCAAAATACAACTGTTTTCATCTGCAATCCATTCTCTAATTACCCATTTGTAGAACTCCTTTTTCTCCGTCAATACCGCCACCGATAAATTTAATATTTGGATTGAATTGTTTATATTTTAGCCTGTCTAATTGATTTTTGTAATGAGTCTCCGCAATCTCCAACCAATGTCTATCATTCTTTAGGAATCTCTTCTGTTACTTCCATTACCACGCACTACATCATTAGACTTAGCACAAACATTTGTTTTGTTTACCTACTATCTCCTTTTATCGTAAACCTTCATTATTTCTCTTCAATCTGTTTTGCTCTTGCTTCTGCAATTAAACGTTACCTCTGTCTCTCATCACTCATTACCATATTTGATCTTCAGATTCATAAATGAATGAACTCCACCCATAATATTGCTTTTGTTCTATATCTCCGCCATATAATTTATCAATCATCTGTTTATATGTTTCTTCTTTATCTTACGCCATCCCCTCATTGCTTTTTGAATCAATCAATCTCATATATAATTTTTCCAACGTTCGCCTCTATATTGATTTCACCTGACTCATTTCTTCTAACTCGTTTCACCTTGGATTTCTTTTGCCACCTTTTTCTCACCCTCTCTTTATTTTACTCTATCTATTTTTAATGTATGTTATATCGTCACCATGAACACTAAAATGCCTGAAATCTGTATTTTTCGATAAATATATCGACTCTTCACCAAAACGCCCTAAAAATGCCCAGCTTATTAAAACCACCACGCTCCAAATAACTTTTTGTTTGTTTTAAATGTTCTTCTACTCCTGATGTTCATGTTATTCCGTTTCAAATCAACTATAAAACCTTTAGACTAATCTCAAATAGGATTTATCTAATTGTTTGCCTAAATCAGATTTGATACTTCACTCAACGTTTTTTTCTTCCTCATAGCTCCTGTAATTTGCTATTTCCTGAATACAAAAATATGAAGAAACAAGGAATAGTGCCATGAAAGATGAAAATAAAGCCGTACTGAAAACACAATGCCTGCTATAACATCACTTATAACAAGAATCAATTTATCCATTAGGAAAATCTAAATTATTGACTGATTTAAAATTGAAAACGACAATCATGCTTATTATAATGGGAATAATCTTTAGAGAAAAATCTTTAAAATGATTTTTTTCCATTTTTCTTTTATTACTCATACTCTTATTTTTGAATTTCTAACAAATTTTTAAAGTTCAAATTGTCTCAAATTGGGATGCCCAAATTCTACTATATTATTTTTTTCATAACGTAACTCAATTTTCTTTCTGCTTCGCTGAATACTTTTTTTGTTTTCATTACCACCACTCTGGGACCAATTATCATACCGTACTTATCAAAGATTAACATATCTTCCGTAATCTGATTGTTTAATGTTGCTTTTAACTCATTAAACATAACTGATTTAATTTTTACCACTACTCTTTTTACCATATTCGATTTCTACTTCATGCCCACCTCTTCAAGGCTCCACAATAGATTTTGTCAGAAATGCTACACCCACAATCAAGAATGCGCCAATCCATTGAGAAATCAATCTTTGAAAATTCAAAGTTTTAGAAACAGTGTCTGGTAAAGTAAAATCAAAGGTTAAAATAACTGGACAAATAGAGATGATTATTAAACTTGAAACGAATGAATAATAATTATGAACAATCTTTACCCTCTCACCTTATTTTCTTCATAATCATTTGTATATTTTTTTCTTGAATTTTTTTCAAAGTTCATTCATTTACTTTTATCATACTTGACCTCTACCAAACTTGTTTTCCATTTTTTAATTTCTTTCTATCTTATTTAATTGTTTTTATCTTTAATATTCAGACCTATTATAATATAATCTTCATTAAAAGCAAAATCAGATTTATTAACTCCCAAATATTTTGTTACTATTCTAATATTTTTAGATTTGTATGAATGCTTGAAAAGTCTTTTGACTTTTTTCAAAACCAAAATTCCAAAATATAGATTTAAAGAAAAATTAAAATTAGGATCAGAATTAAAATTCCTAAAATTGAAAAAGAATATATATCCCAAATTCTTATGACTCAGGTCTCTAACAAATTCGCTCAACCCCAAAAAGCTTAGACCTAATACCCAACAACAAAGCTTCCATATTTAACTTCGCCAAAAGATAATTGTCATAATATTTCAATGATCCATATTTTTTCTAATTGCTCTTGTAATAATTATCAAAAATATTTTTGAATTTCGCATATTCATTTTTAACGATTTTCATTCATAAACTCTATACCCTTTTAGATAATCATAAATTTCTAGCTCGCACAGCCCTCTCCAACTCGCGATGCCAACTTGTCTGTATTTAGTTCTTCAAATCACCGCCAAATAATCCATTACCATTATGATGAAATTAATAAATTGTGTGACCAACAGTTAATAGATAATCATTGAATTTTCAACATTTTTAAATATAGAGAATCAATATACTACCATTAGGACTTGCTCCAATTGTACGAATAGACCTGATATTTCAAGAATTGTATTATCTTTTACCTAACGTCACTTTAAAAACACCATCTTTGCTAATCAATTCTTCAACTTCATTATATATAATTTCAATATTTTCTGTTTCTTCAACCATTTTAGTTCGCAAATGTGATTTTGTCTCTAACTTTATCTCTAACTAAAACATAAACTTTGATCGCCGCAATCAGATAATAATAATGTTGATTCCATGCCACCATCTCCACCGCCAACAACTGCTGTATTCTACTCTGCATCAGAAAGTTCTGTCACAAATGCATCAACAACTAATTCTATACCCACACCATCATGTTGCTCAAGAATTAAATGATTATGTTCTGTCTCCGCTCAGCACAGAATGCCTCTTTTGCATAATAGCATGGCCAATACTTTCATCATAAATTTTCACACTTTACTTTATATAAATCATTTTCTTTACTTATTTTTATTACATTTTCAAATTCTTTACTCCTGTTCCAAACTTCACCATCTTCTCTCATTTTATCTGCTAATTCAGAGTTCATTTATGGAAACACTACCTGAATTCAATTGTCAATATGTTCTGTTTCGTATAATTGAGAATCTACCATATTCTTTTTCAATAACAAGAACTTTTAAATGTTCCTGAACTATAGGGTCTCTCACCCAATCCGCCTCCACCAATAATAATTACATCATATTTGTTATTCAACTATCTCCTTTTTAATTTCTTTCTTTAATTATATTATTCTTTTATTTTTGACTTTATATTATACTTTCAAACCATCAATATTTAAAAAGATGTACGTTACTTTTAAAAATCATATACCCCGTTGCAAAACGTCCCACTAAGACGCTCATTTCAAGATATGATAGCTTTTTATCACCTATATATAAAATGCCCTAGACCTTTTGTTAATATAAAAACTTATTTATCTATTCTAAATAACTTTTAATTTATATTTATTATTTTTCATTTTATCTCCATAAGAAACAATAACCATATCCGATTTGGACCCAATTGTAATTCCATCATGCTCCATTTTTCTTAATAATTACTGATAAATCTTGATTTTCGACATATGCCTTTTTATCTATGTTATGTTCTCTTGCAAATTCTGTTCAAACATTTCAAAAAGAAATCTGCATTTTGAATGATAGAGTTTCCGCCTCCTCATAATCAACTGTTCTAACCCCGCCAAATTTAGAGTCTCATTTTCTGCTTCCAGCCTGCACTCATCTTCCCTGCCTCACATGCTTTCCACCTGTATTGTTCACGATTTTCTTTTTGTTTCTGTTCGCCTCTGTATGTTGATTTGTACATATCTGCTTTTGAGAAATAATGTTCTTTATATAAATAATTACTTTAATCGCTCCATATTTTTAGGAACTGTTAAGAACTCTTTATTTTCAAATCCTTTTGAAATCATCATTTCTTTCTCTTTTACCCTTCTATTTCTTTTTCTTTAATTCGTCTTTGTCTTTCAAACGATTCTTTAGATACTGATTTCACTGAATATCGCCATCTTCTCAAACCCAATGCTTTATTTTAACAATCTAATTTCTTTTCATCCAATCTACCATGTCCAATACTTTTGAATTTTTCAATTAATTCTCTTTGTTATTTAGATTATCTAATCATTCCATTCCATCAGATTCATTTTCAAAATGTTTACCACCCAATGGACATTTCCCTTTCGACCTTACATAACTTCAAACTTCCTTTTTGACGATACATGATAGTCCATTGTTTACTCCTTTTACTGTTTATATCGTCCCAATCTATTTTAATTTCATAATTGTTTCACGCCATAATCACTTCATTCATAATCCCTAAACCCTTTCTATTTTACACTCAGACGCCTGTTTCTCATCTGTCTTTAATATTACTTGTATTATCCATATGTGATTTCTCGCCATCTCTTGCTGTCTGTTTCAAATCATGTTTTAGGTAAAGAAAGGAAAACAGAATAAACTGCTTTCCTTTTAGATAATTTTTACCTTAGCCATTTTGCTCAACTTCATCTTTTTCGTGTTTCCACCATTCTCTCATCTATATACCATTGAATATCTGTCTTAGACCTTCTTCAGCTCGCCATATTTTGCTTCCAATTCAATTCTTTATATAATTTATGAATCACGCCAACGTAAATCATGACCTGCTCTATCACCAACATCTCACAGAATCCCGCTAGCTGTCATTTTTTAAGGATAGTTCTAATACTTTCTTTTTATTGTTCTTTTTCTCCATGTCACCACCAAATGAAATCCCCACCAATTTTACCATCATTATGATATCCAAACTGCAGAAGTATCTTCCGTCTGTGTGAATCCAATCTCTAACATTTTTCCATTTCCATATAATTTTATTTAATCCCACTTAAAAATATCTCGTAATTTGTCTAGAATAAATTTTTTCAATGTAGCCATGTCTCACTATTAGGAACAATTAGAAATCGAGCTCTAATCCAAAGGATTTAATCCATGCTCCAACAATTAAATCTGAACTGCCTTTTGTTGGAAGAATACTGAACCAGGATTGTACTTTGTGTCTTCACCAATTTTTCCCGCCAACCCGTCGTGACCATGTCAAATCTTCTTTACTCAATCCCCTATAAACTTCATCGCCTGAAACATGATGAAAACGTAAATCATATTTACGTACCTTCCCCTAATAATGTGTATGTACCCACAAAATTGTATAGATAAATGATGCCCATTAAGAGAATTATCATTATGACTTTTCGCCCGCATAATGAACAATACCATCTGTTTTTGAGCTTCAATCTCATCTATCAATTCCTTATCCATAATGTCACCAACAACTAATTCAACTCTATCACCAAGAATTGATTTAACATTATTTTGATTTTCCACCACATTTCAATTTATCTAAAAATTGTAATGTGTACATTAGGAAATTTATTATAAACATAATGAACAAATGTTCACCCGATAAACCAGTTCCACCTGTAACTATAATATTCTTATATTTAATCATATTTCTCCAATTAAACGAATCCAAACCATTGTCCGTACTTGTTTTCTTTAATTTTCAGTGCAATTCTAAAACTTTTTTTCACGACTATATATCCCTTTTTACGATAATTCTACTCTTCAAGATTGCCTATTTGCATATTTTTGTAATCGTTGTACTGACTCAATATAAATTGAGTCACCCAACAAACTTTCGTATCCCACCATCTACCCACCAATCCCACACCCCAACGTCCAACAGATAATTCTTTGTCTGACCCATGTTTTGATAACATCTGTAATTTCTAATTCACCACGATTCCTGCTAGACCTTTGCACTTCAATAACTTTGTTATCGAAAATATATAACCCGCCAATTGCATAATCAGTATTTGAGGATTTTTCCTTTTCTTCAATGGAAATTACATTCATATTTTCGTCAAATCTGATAACTCCAAATCGTTTTTAGTCCTTACATTATGTCCAAAAATACCAGACCCGCCCCTTTTTGTACTGCCCTTTGCAGTCATTTTTGACAATCCTATTCCATGATAAATATTATCTCCTAAAAATTGACTTTTCAACATTATCATCGCCAATAAATTCTTCCCTAAAATAAATGCTTTGTGGAAATCCACTGTTTTATTTTTCTGTTCTTGTAAGATAAATCTAATTCCAAAGTCCACCCATCTTTTAACAATTCCTTAAAACGTCAACTCTTTTTAGAAATAATTAAAATGTCTTTAATACCTGCTAACATTAACGTTGATAAAGGATAATAAATCACGCCTATCATAACATGCCAAATTGTTTTGAGTCTCCTCCCACCAATGGATATAAACGATCACCAGAACCGCCTGCAAGGATAATACCTTTCATACTATGCTCTTTTCTTATTGAAAGTTCTTTAATGTATAAAATATGAGAGAATGGGATTTGAACCCACGCGCCGAATTAACGACCCAATCTTTCCAAACCGTCCTTCTTAACCAGACTTACCACCTCTCCAAAATTTATAAAATATCATTTTTAATATTCTATCAAAAATAATTTCATTTTGCAACCATTAAGATTGAATTTATGTTTATTAACAAAATGCATATAAAGAAGAATCCAAAATAACTCCCTTTTATATAATATATATCACCAATTTTATTTTTGATAAATTTAAGAACAATCTCCTTATGTTTTAGTTCTAATTTAAATAAATACCAAAAGGACTAATTCGCCAAATCAAATTCATTACAAGAATTCCTGATTTCAGCTTGAATTTCTTTTTAGCTTCCCACCAAATGACCATCATTTTCACTCCACCCAAATTTACATATTTAAGATTAGGATTGATTTCAAACGCTTTCATAATTGAATTACCCCAAGAATAAGAGTCTTTGAATTGTATGATTTGAATTTATCATCAAACCGCCAGACTCACCCGCCTCCATTCCATAGATTACGCCCAAGCATTTGCCTGAAACCGGAATATTTTTTGCCCTGAATATGTTTTGAATTTCTTTCTAATTTTTTTGTTTACTCTTTTTCACTGTTTGATTTATTGTATTCTTCATTTAATTCTACCAATTTGTTTTTCTCCTCATCAATATAAGAAACGCCAATGAATGAATTTCCAGCCATCCATATACCAAATTGTCTGAAAATAATCTTTATTTCCAATTCTAATACCTTGTCTTTTTTCGCCTGACTTACCAAAGAATAAAAAATCATGTAATAATGTTTCAAAAGTACTCATATTAATAGAATAAACAGAACGCACATTTTTATTTTTCGTCTGTTCTTCTTTCTTGCTTCATTCTTTTACTCATTTTTGAAATCTTTAATTACGCTCATCCAATTTGAGTTCCGAATAGACTCCCAAAAGATTTTTTCAATATTTTTCTACCCAACCATTATTCTTGAAATCATAACCATTAGATTCATCATTAAATACAGTTTTTGAACTACTTTTTACAAAAATTGCTTTATTTTTCTTTACCAATTTTCTTCAAAATTCTCTGTCATATATAGATAAATAATTCTTTATTAGAATAATCAAAAACTGCCCCTAAGGAATGTAAATGTTCCTATGATCATCGATCTCTAATAAGAACTAGTATCCCTACTACTTTTTTCATTTTCATAGAACAAAACCTTTTTATTTTCCCACATAGGACTTTTTATCAGTCCCATTCTCTACCTTTGAAATCCCAAAGAATACTCATCAAATTGTTTCACATAACCATCAAAATCTTCTTCATTATACTACGACTCAACTATATTTCATTTGTGTTCCTCTTTCACGTTTATAACACACTGTTCCACTAATTTTCAATCCTTTTGATTGTAACCGCCATTCCTCATGCGCTTTTTCAAATCGAATTGTTTGACGATCTGAACCCCCAATTTAGCAATGCATCCCTATGTGATACCTTTTCACTAACTCAGAATAATGTACTCAGCCAACAGGAGGAAAACCACCCAGCCCTGAATGAATGAAAAGAAACGAAAAAATAATAAAATTTTGCCAATAGGAGTCTCTTGTCTTTTTTTTCAAACGATCTATGGATAACTCTGTTTAATAGGGAATTTGCTACTCTTGAACTAATTTAACTTCATAAGAAACCCCTTAAATCAAACTAGGAACTCTTCTTTAAAAATCATTGTTATTTACCATCACTGTTTAGAAAATTCATTGTTGTTCGTTCCTAAATTCTAGACTCGTAAATTGTTTAAAAATTGCTGACTGTATCTTTTTCTTTTATATGTTTTTTTCCTATATTAAATGAGATGCCCTGTCCGATCTCACTCAATGACCCGTGAAAGTCTCGAACTCACAAACTCGCACGCTTAGCTTTTTCTGTGCTCCATCCAATTACTCAACGCCCATCAGAAAGGAATCATTAGGATTCCAAAAATCTTCATTGACAATACTATTATATCATAATTTAAATCAAAATCTAGAAAAATTTAAAATTTTTAAACTAGAATGCAGCCCTGAACCCATCATAAGATCGTTTGCCTTACCACTGCTCATATAACGACTCCGTCGTCATAAAGGGAATCGAACCTCGTCCCATCTCTTATTGCTCTTTACCGTCGCTCATATTCTATAAATTTCCTAGATGGGAATCGAACCCATATTCATATTTAGAACTAACTTCCGACACGTTATTGGATTTAGACCTTAATACGTCACTAGAGCCACCACCAATATTAACATACCGACTATATGCCAAACTAGGAATGGACCATGCAGGACCTGAACCTGCAACTGTCCTTACTCATGCCCACCGATTACTCATCCCGAAAAATAAATAGAAACTACTGTAACCTTTTTGCCTTCTTTTCAGATCCCGATCCATCGTCACCTTTGTAGAAACTTTTGTACTCAAATGATAAGAAATATTAACAAGTCTTTTCTTGAAATCGAACCAACGCTCTGTGGTACAAGAATTGTAGAATAGTGTCTATTCCATAATTCAAGATTGTTTTTCGTCCGTGACCACAATGACTATTTCATCTTAAAACAGATGAATATTTTTAATTTCATTTTTCTTATCCGTTTCACCACGCTAAATTACAACTTCCAAGAAAAATAAAATTATTTAATTTGAATTTGCCATTGCACCTCAGACATCAATCCGCCTTTCATTCTCTGTCAAATTTGAAATTATACTTCATATTATAACATTTTTAAAACAGACTCAACAATAAAAATATATTTTATTTATCAACATTCTATAAAAATCTATTTATTTCTGAATTATTTTGATTTATTTAATCTTTTAGAAACATGCTCTCACGTACTAACAACATAAGAGTCCTGACTTTGCTGTTTAATTTCATCTTTCAATATTTTTGTTTCGCAATCCAACCTCGTCCATGCTGGATTAACTTTTATGTAAAAAGATTCTATTTTTATCATTTAGAAAATCTCTCATAATAGAATCTAAATTTTTGAATAAAATCTCAAGAGAGGATAACATCTCATTATATTTCTTACCTCTTTTACTAATTAAATTATCTTTCTTTTTACCAAAATCACTTTTTCTATAACTAAATCCTTACCTGTATTCAAACTCAATAATCTTTAATTTTGTTGCTATAATTTGAAAAATCATTTGTTGTTTGATTACCTTTGCTATATTGATATCTATATTAAAATTCATCCATTAAATCTCTCACTATATTTATCCCCACTTACTGATACAAAAACCTTTATTAAAAATCCACCTCTACTACACCATAACTATTTCTACCACATATAAATCTTTGTTGTGTCTAAAATTATATATAATTTGAAGAAACACTTGATTTCTTTTTATCCTGATTCTATAAATCGTTCACCCTTTCTTCGTCTCTACCCAGATTCTTTAACAAATTTGCATACTCTTTATTGTTAAAATTAAATGCTCATAAACAAACTTCTATCATCTTCTAAATCAATTTCTTTCCTAATCCCTAAAATAGAATCGCTCTATTTTGTACTCATATTCAACTTGAAAAATTGGTTTCATCACTATCTCCCAGTTCCCACCTAAGAAATAGATTTCACTATCTCGTTTCTTAACAAATCTTTATAATCTTTTTGTAATAATTTTTTGTTCCAAAACAAACTTTATATTTACTTTTCTCCCAATCTCTGTTCTGAAATTTCCTTTTTGTTCTTTTTTGCTTTTAGCCATTTAATCTGTTTTGATTCCAATAAATTTTAATTTTTAAATTTTTGTATTTACCAAACTCTAAAATCTTTAGAATTATTGTTCAAACTTACCTTTGTAAAGTCCTTTCATCTTTTTAATTTACCAATCTTTCTACACTTAAATTTTTTCGCTCTGTTCCTTCTTTCAAATTCTTTTTAATCTTTGATAGATCCAAAACCTCCAACATATTACCAATATTGCATCACGTCCGACTACTAGATTAAATTCTTTCTACCGACTTTCTCAATATTTCTATCTTCTCGACTGATTTTACCATTTTTTATGTGATACCTTTAATTCTATGAAATGTTAATCTTTGAATTTTATTAAACATCCAATATAATCAGAAATGTATTTACCGTCCCAACTGATTATATTCTTTATTCAATTTTAATTCACTGTTACCGTAAACACATTACTCATTATTTGATAACTCCTATTTGTTCAATGCCCACTAAAATTCTTTTTATATCTTCCTCTAATTCTTGTTCAACTGATTTATTATCTTGCTCTGATTGCATTACAATTATTTCTACATCATGATGTTTGCAATGCCTCTATATACTCTCAAAACCAAATCCGTCCCCAAAACTTTCTTTATGACTCTATAAAGATTCTATTTACTCATCATTTAAAATCATATCTATAAAGTTTTAGAGTCCCCTTTCTTTGCTATCCACATCTACTTCCTATTTCTTTTAGAATCAAAACATTTTTAAATCGCCCTATTAGAAAGAATATAATCAACCTGTCTATCTAAACCCCTTGTTTCTGTTGCCCATAAGATGACACCTGCCAGATAACATCTCTTTAGAAATGTTCTCCTCATAGAACATATTTTTGATTTCAAATATTCAATACACTCTTTTGAAGAACTCTTCTATTACCAGGACTCTTCTCAAAATTGAGAACATCCCTTATTATCCCATTTTGAATTGTTTTACTTGATACTGAAATAAACCTCAACCCTCCATCCTGTATAATAATTTTTATTTATATTTTCTCTTGTAAACATATATTTACCTCTTATCACATATATATATAAATAATATCAGAAAGATTACAAAATATGTAGAACAACATATATTAAACATATCATCATTCCACATATTTCGACCAATCTCATATCCACCTCATGAACGTCTCATGATTGCTCTGTACGTACCTTTTCATTCATCGGATTTGAATCTTGTTCTGACATAGCATTTCAAGATCAGCCAAATAATAATTTCTTACAATATTTATGATAACAAAATACTTGTCAATTGTTTTTGTTATTGAAAAACATAAATAGATTTGCAATTAAAATCACTGACTTTAAACCGTTCATTTTGTAGACGACTTGCAACTACTCCATCTGTTTCATGATAAATAGATTGAATACTAAATAATTTCTTCCATGCCAATAAATCCAATCTATAATACCGCCCCAATTTTCACATTGTCTTTTTGATTCCGACCAAAGATTTTTGAAATCCCAAACGCCATGAAAGATGATTTCATACGCACTTTTTGGAATGTATCAACAATTGTACCCATTTTTGTATTTGCCACAATCATTATCAATAATGGAATCTTCCAAAACTCATTAACCCAAATATCCATTTCTTCCGCCTGTTTAGACAATATCCAATACAGAAATAACCCTTCAATATCATTAGATTGCCCAACTTCAATTAACATCCAATTCTCCTAAACTTCTATAATCATACTGATTGTTTCTGTTCTTTTCTGGACGATTGAGATAACTAATGATTTCATGAAGACACTAGATAAATAAATACGTCAAATTGAACTTTTATTACCAAATTCCTCTGTTGTAACTACATTTCATCCCATTTTGCTCTAATTTGTTTCGAAATGTCTTAGAAATATCATACGCATCAATATTCTGCACCACGTCCAGAATCTACACCAGATAAATTCATAGAAATAACTGAGTCAAAAATCAAGAATTTTCATCTTTTGACAATGAGTTCAACAACAAAATTTAGATTTAGCTGTTTGATTCATTCTTTGAATATATATGTCTTTATTGCTTCAGTAATCTTTCCATTGTTTATACACCCATCCTAGCTTTCACTTCAGATTTAACTTACCATCTTTAACTCCTTCCACCTTTGTAACTCTCGTAAATCAGCTATCTTTGAAACAACTATCATAAACTCTTTTGAGCAACAACTCAATTTTTACTGTTCTTGTGTTGACATCAAAATCGTGTTTCGTTAGAACTATCTCCTGTTTTTACTTTCTTCTACTAATATTAACTCTTTTTGTCCCACATCAATTGTTCTAGCAGGACCCAGCTGCTTGATATTTGATTTCATACTGCTTTATAACTTTTCCCATTTCTTTTATTATAAATTATATATACATAAAAAGCGACGATAACCCTTTTAGATAAACTTTGACTTCCATTTGTGAAGTCATCATAATTGCTCCCTCGGTGTACCCCGTCACAAATCGCTTTTCTCACCACTTGTATCGCAGAGTCATATGTAAAGATTTAATTACCTTTTCATTTGTACTGATGCCTGAAAGTTCAACATCATCATTTATTAACCTTGATCTCATTAGATAATCCTCTGATGTGCCTCAAATTTACAACCATCCATTCTAACCCATCATCATCATTGAGAAATTTTCTTTCTCATACACAAAAATTAAATCAACTATTCTATATTCAGGTTCCATACAACGTCTTAAATTCCAAAGCTCTCTATTACAAGACACATCTTGAGCATCACAAGATTTTCACCTCCTTTCCTCGATTAAAACTGAAGTTTCCACCTTTAATTCCAGCTCACTCCAAACTACAACTTTGACTTTGTCTTATGAAAGATACTCAAAATCTTGAATTTCATAGTATTTTTGTTCATCTCGAGTCTCTTTTAAAATCTTCTTATAGTTATATTATTCCTTTTCTAGCAACAGAGTAAAGTGATATAGAGGAGTGCTTTCCAATGAATAAAGCAGAAATTAACTCAATTTAGAGATGTAGAAACAACATAAATTAGATAAACAAGCAGAAAGTATATTGCATTAAGAGAAAAACCAATTTTCTTCATGAGTCAATAATCTTAAAAGATTAGTTATGCTGATTATCAGTTATGGACTAGAAGATGAGGTGGAATAATGAGCAAGTATCATATTGGAAAAAGATCGGAACACAAAGAGATGTAGAGCTACCAGCATGTCCTTACGGGAGCACTTCTCTGACCACTCAATACAATTGATGAAGAGTTATGATTGCGATGATTTAGAAACGAATACACAGTGCTCAATCATTTGGTACAGAAGTAGCGTAACTGGATTCAAGTTGATAAAAGAAAAACAGAATTAGCGGTTGTCAAACTTAATAACTGCGTATTGTTATGAAGCGTTTAGACAATATTAAAGAAAACGCTAGAAATCAAATTCTTAACTCTATGAAGGAGTTAAATGTTAAATCTATCAAAGATGAAGTTGGAAGTATCTCATTTATTGAGGGTAAACCTACTCTTGCTGTTGATACAGAAAAATTAAAAGAAAGTGGTCTTTATGAACAATATTCAAAAGAAGTAAATGTGAGAGAGCATACTTCATTAGATGTTGAAAAAGACGCTAGAGCTATTCGTTTTGAGGAACGTATGGTTATGCCATCAGGTGAATCAATTAACTTCAATTTAAGTGTTGATGAAGATGGTAATGCTCAAAATCAATGATGAAAGCTAGAGAGCTCTACGCAAAAGTTAAAAACAATTTGAAGATGAACAAAACAAACTAAAAATTAGAAAAAACAAATGCGTGCGAAAATTATGGAAAAATATGAAAAGGAGCAAATTGTTGATGAAATTAAAGTTGGTCTGAACATTTCATATGTGTCAGAATATACTAAAAACATTAGCTAGATACAAAGGAAAGCTCTTAAAGACGCAGTAGATATGATGAGTTCTCTAAATTTAATGATAAAGAGATAGCATTCGTTTAACAATTTGGAATTTCAAAAAGAGAGTGAAATTCAGTACTCTTTTATTTTTATCAATTCAGCATTTAGTCGACTTCTTGTAGTCTTTAACAATAGGATAAATCTTTTTGTTTTCAGCATAAGTAAATTCTTCTATATTAGGTCTTTTCTTATCATCTTTTGGAATGGAAATATAAAAAAAGTGAAAGTCAAGCATATAGTAAATTTTATACTCATCATCTATAATTTTAATTATAGCAAAATTGTAGTTATCGGGCAAAATAAGTTTTTCATCTTGATTAAGTGCAATAGCTTTTTGAGTAATTTCATTAAATTCTAAGATTAAAGGATGAGTAACAAACAAATCAATATTTCTATTTTTTTAAAAGCAGAATCAATGAGTAATTCTTCCAAGTTATTATTCATTGCTTCTGTTAGTTCTTTGGTACTCTATTCGGTAATTTTTTTATAATCTTTATAGAATAAGGTTAGAGGTTTCTCAAAAAATATTTGAAGTCGTGTAATCTAAATAAATCCCATTTGTTGATTTTCTCTTTATAAAGGATTCTTATTTCTCAGTATTAGAACATAATGGGAACTACAGCCGATTAAATGGAATTTCAATGTCTGAATAATTTTAGTGATAATGGGAACTGGTAAATCAAGATCTTCATAAAATTTGATAATTTTTTTAGTTAAGTATTCTGGGTGTTTCATAAATCCTCAGTTTCTTCTTTCCATTCTTCCTTATAATCAGGGCTGGTTTAGGGGCATTACAATTTCAATTTTAAAATTATCTTTTTATTTTTTTAATGAGATTAGGCATCAGTAATAAGTACAATGTAATCTTCTAATTGTTTAATTCTTCAATAGAATTAGTACAAGAATTTCCTATTATGTTTCCATGAGTCATGATCACAATTGATAATATAAATTCTTAAAAGAAATGAGTCAATCTCTCATAAGTTTCTGAATTTAACAAATAATCTTCATCATAGCAATTCATTGTAGAGTATTTGTTGCTTTAGAAAGTTCTATAATCTTGTTAATAAATTTTTCTATCATTGCAGTGTATTCTGAGCAATGAACATCTTCATAATGAGCTAAAGTCATTATAAAAGGGTCAAAAAATAGCGAGATTTATGAGTGGCGTATCAATAACAGGAATTTCTTCAATGATTGAATGATTGTTTTTGAGAAGCAAATCCCAATCTAAAGTTTTCTAATTTGAATTTTTCTTTTTTATTTTTGTGAGCATTCCTTTGTTATCTTTTTCTTGATTGAACAATAATCTAAGGAACTCATTATAATAGATTTGAAGAAGTTCTTAAAACTAGTTAATTCTTTTTGAAGTCATATATTTAATTGGCTTTCAGAACATATTATTATTGTATAATATTTTTTAAAATTGTCAAATGAAATATGATTAAGAAATTTTTGTTTATAATAATGGTGAGAGCGATTTTGAGTGTCGTTATATCGTCAGTAGTGAATCGTGCAAAGCAGTTAAGAGCGATTTTCGATAAAAGCATCAAAGATTGAGAAAAAACAATTTAGAGTCGCTAAGTGATGTAAAACAAAAAGAAAAAGAGCATATGAAATAGCTCTTTTTCTTTTAGTCTTTTTGTTGTTTTTCTTGAAGTATAAGCAAGTCCAGCAAGGAAGGCAAGAATAACAGCACTAATAACAATATAGATTGATTCATTAGAAGTGTTAGTTACCGGCAATGTATTTTTAGATTTGTTAGGAGTTGTTGTATTTGTTGTAGAATTTGTTCCATACAATACTTCATCAATAGCACGGTTGTAATCTTCAAACTCTCTTTGTCGTTGTTCTTCACGAGTTTGTTCTTCTTTTTGTCGTTGTTCTTCACGAACTTTTTCTTGTTTCAATGGCTTCTAATTTAGAAGGGCTCTTCGTGTTTTGTAAGTTCAGCAATTTTAGCACGTTCTTTATCAGCAGCTTCTTTAGCTTTCAAGTAAATTGCTTCTTTTTCTTTTTGAACTTTAACTTTTTCTTCAAGTGTTTTTTCTTGTTCTTTAAGTTGTTTTTCGAGTTCTTTGATTGAATTTGTTAGTTCTTCAATTTCTTTGTTATTATTAGCAATTTCTTTTTGTGTAGAAGCAACATTTGCTTTGTTATCTTTTAATTTAGCATTAAGTGTTTCTAATTGTTTTTCAATATGTTTTCAGATTTTGCTTTGTGCTCTTTCTACATCAGCATTTACGTTTATCATATTCAGATTTAGCATTGTTGTAGAACTTTTGTAGCATTTTTCTAAGTTAGTTTCAAAGCTGTGGAAGAGCAATGTTTAATTCTTTAATCTTTGTTGAACAGTAGCAAGAGTATTTTTTTCTTGTTTGTTAATTGGTTAGATAAATCAGTATGTTTAACGAGTGCATTATCATAGAGCTCTTGAATTTTGGAGTAAGGATTTCGAAAAAGCTCCAAAACGTTTCAATTCATTTGTTGAATCTTCAAGTTTTTGAGTTGTAGATTTAACATTCTTAGAAATTGAGCAATTCAGCTTTATTTGTTTCAATTTGTTTTTCAAGAGTAGTTACACGAGCGTTAGCTGCATTGAAATCTGTTGTTGGAATGTCATGATCTTTAGTTTGCAATTTGGTATCTTGTTCTTTCAAATTGTTTCAGTGCACTAGGTGAGCTCCGTCTTGAATAGGAAAGTTTGTAATTCAGTTTTCTTGTAATTCCAAACTGAAACGATTGGATAAGAGCATGAGCTAATCAGTAAATCATCATCATACAGCACGAATCATGGTATTGTAGATTTCAAAGACTTTGAGTAAGCATTGTTGTCTTATTTGTTTCGACTGAATAAGCAAGTGTTTCCATACAGACTGGAAGGGCGTAGTGTTATAAACGAGCTTTAGATAAGTTTAGAGCAACAGTTTCATTGAGTCTTCAAATGGGCATTTCAGGCGCGTTCCATACAGTAGGATTTGTGTTGCCTGCAGCTTTACGAATAGCATTTTTATATGTTTCGCGTAAGTTTAGACAGATTAAGCGTGCTTCAAAGATTTACACGAACATAGTTGGAAGAATGTGGCGAATTTAGTACGTACATCTTCAATAAATTGAGCCATACGGACATTCAATTCTTTTTAATTGTTCAGTTGTAAGATTAGTTAGGGTCAACAGCACGTGTGTCAATTTCTTTAGAAAGTAATTTCATGAGCTCTTGAATTGAACTTTTGATTTTTAGAATTTCTTGAGCAATTTTATTTACGAACAAAGTCATTAGCAGTTGTTTTTGTTTTTTCTTTGTGAACTTTAAGAGCAGAAATGTAAGCATCGTTAATGGAATTTCCAAATTGTCAGCCAAAGCTTTCTTAGCAGAATCCAAATCAGTAGCTAATTTTTCTTTTTCAGCAGTTTTTGCTTTTTCTGTTGCGATAGCATTATCTTTAGCTGTTGTGTCTTGGCTACAATTGTTTTTGTGAAGCAATATTATCAGCACGAGTTTGGTCAGCTTTTTAGCATTATCAAGAGCTGTTTAGTTGAAGTTACATTTTGATTAGCAGCATCTTTAGCAGAAGTTAAATCATTGGAACAAAAGTTAAAAGTAGACTCATTTGTTTGATTAGTTTTCAAATCTTGTTTGATGGTATCTGCTTTTATCTTGAGCATTCTTTTTTTATCAGTAGTGAACATTCAACGAATCAGTTTGGGGTTGGATTTTGAGCTCTTCTTTTGTTTGATTTCCTTTGGGCGTTGGCATCTTTTTCTGTATCAGTGATTTCTTTTTCTGTGTCTGTTACAGATTTATTAGCATCAGCAAGTTTTTTTCTCTAGTTGAGGAGTTTTGAGAACTATCTTGTGCTAATTTGTTTTTAGAATTAGTTAAATCTTCTTTTGTTTTATCAACGTCAGCTGAGCTTTTTGTTTCTTCTGTTGATTTGTCATAATCAGATTTGAGTGAGTTTCTTTTCGAAAAGTTCCTTTAGCAGAATCTTCAGCGTCAGTAATGCTTTTGCAGTTTCAAACTGACTTGTTTTTCATGCTTTCTCGATAGGAGTAGATTTCTTTTGTTTCAGCAGGTTTAGTACATTAGTAGTTGTAGTAGTGTTTACATCAGTAGTTGTGAGCTGATTTCGGTAGGAACAGTAGTTGGTTTTGACTCCTCAGCAAATACAGTTGTTCCAGTAGTTGAGGGCAGAATAGCAGTCCGGCAATGATAGATTGTTTTTTTCATATTAGATTTGGCTTTCTTTTTCGTAATATTTTTAATAATTCTAACAATTTAGTTTAATAGTAACATATAAATTGGTTTTTGTCAACAAAAAAAGTGAGAAACTTTTTAAAGAACTCACTTTTTCTTTTTTTCAGTTAAAAAAATGATTATTAGTCTTTTGCTACAATGTGAGTTTCATATTTATCAAAAACAGTGCGATTTTTATAAGTTTTTTTGAAGAGTGAACATGAAGCAGGTAAAAATAAGAATGATAGTAGCAAAAATAAGTAAAAACAATCAGGGAGTATTTTTTTCATTCAATCAATCTTCCTTTTTATCAAATTTGAATTTTTGATTTTATCAGCATGTATTTAGAAAAATCAGCAAATTTATTAAGGGCTATTAAGGAAAGTTTGAGCTTTTGCAGAAGCAATGAGACATGTTACAAAAGTATTTTTTTGTATTATTGATAGCATCTTGAGTTTTTCTGATTTATAGAATTTCTTCAAAAAAGCAGTGATTGAACTATAGATTTTGTCAGCAACTTTGTTAGGGGAACTTTATCAGCTTCTAGCATTTTCTTGTAATCTTCTTCTGAAATTTGTAGCAATTTAAGAGTGGTTTCAAGAGATAGATTATGTTTTTCTACAAAAGATTTAATTTTATCTTTCAATGAATCGTCATTAAAAGTTCCATAATATTGATTTTTCAAAATCAAGGTTTTCAGTTCTGTATATTCATTAGCAAAGATTTTTTTCATTAAGTTCTTGAGCAGTTTCGATAGTAATAAATTCTTCTTTGAGCAAGATTTTCTCAAGGTTTTGGTTTTCAGAAAGAGTTTCATCTAAAGGGAACTTCTTAACAATAGGAAGTTCTTTTTGAGTGTTGATAAAGTTTAGAAATTCATCATAAGTTTTCATTTCTTTAGTATCAGTAAGTGTTTCTTCAGTCATAGTTTCTTGTTCCTTTTTCTTGTTGTGAGACTGTCAATTTCTGAAAAAAAGTTCATCTATCTGTTTATTTCAGTTTGATAATATTTTCCAAGTGAGTCTTTAATTTGAAGGAGAACGATTTGTCTTGCATGTTTTGAGTGCAGAAACAGTAGTCACGAGCAGAAACTAAATCTTCAGCAATTTTTTTGTTTGTGATTTTTTTCGTAATTATTGAATTTCTTCAAATAGTTCTTCTATATTTTTCAAATCGTTGTTCATAGTTTCTTCTTTCTATTCTTTATTTTCAGTATTATCTGTTTCAGAATTGTTTTCAGCATTAGACATAATAATGTGAACACATACATGATGAGTGGCTGGGGGTAGAAACGACGAATACGAAATGAAACTAAACGTAATAACGTTGGGTCAACATTGCAATATTCAGCAGTGCAATAGTCCATCAAGTTTTCTGTTAGTTTTTGATTTTTCATGATTCAAAAAACTCCTTATATTATATTATATGTTAGTTCATATCAGTTTTTGTTTTTTTGGCTTTCTACAAGTAAATCTGACTGTCTTTGATTTTTTTACAATCAGGGCAGGGCTGCATGGGTTTGTTTTTTTATTGATTGAGCAATTGAGCGAGCATTTCGTGGACGATTTGGCACATTCACATTCACAATCATAAAGGAAATAGTATTTATCTTTTCTTTAGTTTTAGCAATCATTCAACTTTTCAATAATAGTGTAAAATCTGAAATTTTTTTCTCACATTCTAATAGCTCAAAACAATACGGGATGTTTTATATTCTTTCCCAGTTGAACTCAAAAGTAAGTTCGAGCAGTTTCATCATCATAATATTCAGTGACTTTGGGTCAATAGGGAATCTCAAAGTTCCTAGTTCTGTTTCAGCAACAAAGGTTTCCAAATTGTTTTCCTGAGTCCATTCTTCGAACTCGATTTCATCATCACTCCATTTAATAATCATGGCACGTGTTGATATTATTTTTTTCCTTTCTTAAATAATCTTTTTAATTATAAATAGATTATATAATAAGACAAAAGCAAAAGTCAATAAAAAGTACAGATCATGGTAGACAAGTTGTGTTTTTTATTTTTATTTTAATAGTTTGAGCTAATTTAGAAGGTTGGAAGGGACAGTAGCGTATCAGTAACAACAAATGGCAATGACATTTTCTCAACATTGTAGTTTTTCTTTCAAAGCAATTTGTTTATCAATGTTATTAGTTAAATCTTCATAAACAGAGCTGCGTGTTTTTGAGTCAAGGAATTTTTTTAGTAAATTACATTGTTTACAATTTTGTTTTCCATATACAGTAATAGACATATTTTTTTATTTTTGGTCCTTTATAATTGTGATTAAAAATAAGGTGAATTTGAAAAGTAGTGTATATAGATGGAGACTAATATGAACTCGATAGGTAAATCTTCATCTTGGTAGAAATGTAAATGAGATGGTGTATCTTCATTATCATAAGCAAAAATAGAGTCAACGTTATCATAGGGAGCAGATTCAGTAATAAATTCAAATTCTGAAATGTGAGAGCTACAATGAGATCTTCTGCAGAACTTTGTATAAAGAATCTACATCATAAGATTCGATTTCTTTACGAGTAATAGAGATGTTCTGATTTGAACTTTCTGTGAGAATCTGTGACATAATAGTTTCTTTTTCATGTTCAGACTCTTCAAATTTCTCTTTAAGATATTTAGCAGTTGTTACAGCAACAACGAAAAACAATACAGTGGGTAAAATTAGACTTTTTAAACATGATTGTATAAACTCTTTTTTTATAGATTTGAAAGGAATATCAATCCTTTATAATTATATTATTCAAAAAAAGAGCGAACTATCAGTTCAGTCATTTTTTTATTTTAAGTTTTGAATAATTTTTGAATTACATAATCATCTGTCATTGTTTTATTAGTTGTTTTGATTTCAATAGAACTATTTTCAATCAAGTCTAAAAGTTGTTGGAACTCTTCTAATAAATTTCAAACGATAGTTCAATTATGAGCTCGTTATCTTTTAGAATTTTGTCTAGTTTTTCTATATCTAATCGTGTGAAGCAAAGTTCAAGTCAATATCATCTAAATCCTTTAGCATAGATAATGATTTCTTTTTTTCTTTTAACAAATTCTTTATTAGTCTGATTATCTTCCTTGATTGTATTTCTTTGAGAAAAAAAGTGTGAGAAAAAAATTCAAACATTACAAATACTCTCTTGAATAAGTTTAATATATTTAAGTTCTCTTGAAAGTGAACTTTCATAAATTTTTTTAGCAAATTCCAAGCAAATTTTTGTTTCAGATCGGTAGCAGTAATATTTGTTTCTAAAGAATCACGATTTCTTAGTAATGGCGTGATGGTAATTGTTTATAGAATAGATTTTCATAATCGAAAAACAAATTTTTCTTTTTCTGTATTTAAGACAAATTCAGTTAATTGGATAATGGCTATTAGGTAATTGTGTTGATTTATATTTTTGGTATTCGTCAATTTCTTTTGGCAGATGATTTTTCTTCAATATAGAAGTTGCTTTAAATCTTCTTTTAGTTTTAAAGTTTCTTCAATTGAGGAGTTAATTTGAAATGGATTTTTTTAATTGTTATTTCTTTATTATCATTATTGAAGTAAATTTCAATAGGGAAAGAAAGGTCATGATTGTTAATATAATCATCAAGCATGAAGTTAAAAATAGTATCATTTGAACTTTTCAAAAGTGAACAATCAAATCAAAAGAATTAAAAGCATTTAAAATGATTAGTATAGATTAGTGGTTTGTCATAATCTTCCAATTCATCATTGAGCGAAGCTCGTAAATTGAAATTTCGAGTTTCCATTAGGGCAGAAAATCTAAAAATAGACGAGTCAATGTCAGGGCGAGTAATTGATAGTATCTTCTTCTACAATTGGTGCAGAATCTTCATTGTCATTGTTGATTAAATCATAGAAAATAGAAGTTGTTAATTGGGGACGATTGCATTCAAATCTTTCATCTGATAAAGATGATTATTCAATAAAAAAACAAAGTGACTCTTATTTTCAAGATTCAAAGGCAATACATCATTCATTCCCATTTTTATTTAGTCCTCAACAATTTTCAAGTGATTGTTAATTTTGTTAGTCATTTCTTCAAAGATTAGATTGCGTCATCAAGTATAGGAACAAGTACGGAGCTGAGCAATTCTTCATGAGTTTCTTGCATCTTACGAGCAGCGTCCATAGTGAGTGAGCATCAATTGTTGTTTCCATAGCAGATTTTGAAATTTCTTTTGCATTTTCTTTTTGATGTCGAGCAAAAGGTGATTTGTTTGTTGATGAAGTTTCATGAACAGTTTTGTTTTGTTCAATAGATTTACGAGTACGTGGTGGTAAAGATTGTAGTCAAGTTAGATTTATAAATTGAGTAGAAAGACTTTGGATTGTATCACAGATATGTTGGTGATTGGCAATTCATTATCTGATTACAAAGCGTCAATAGATGGGTATTGAATAAACGCAAGATAGAATTGTAAGTTCTTCATATCTTGAGTTTTTCTTACGCAAGCGAGTTTGATAATTGATAAGGGCATTGATTGAGTTGTCAAAAGTCAATTTGTTTGAAGTTTCATCAGTTTCAATAGTTCGTTTGTTTCATTGATTGTATTGAGCAGTTCAGGAACTTTTGCATCGGGGCGCAATATAAGCATTCAATTCTTCAAATGTTTCTTTGAGCTTGTTTTTGAGTTGTTCATATGTACGGTTGTCATTTTGTAGTTCAACGACGACAATTCAGAACTTCTGCAATGGAGTCAGTGTGGGTATCAATGAGCTATAATGATTTTTCAGAATTTATACAAACGGCGGCGTGCAAGGCAAAAATATCATGTAGGGTTTGACAGGGGTCGAACTTTGTTAATGTCATTAGGGTGAGTAGCGTGATTTTTTTCAAGCAATGTATCTAAGTCAATCCCAAGTTAGAAACATCTTTGGCTGATTTTTGACAAGACATTATTAGCATTAGTGTTTACGTTATTATAAACATCTTTGAAGTTATCCAATGATGAGTAATTATTTTCATCAAGTTCTTTCATGATTTGGATAACACGGTCTTTTTCATCAAGTGTTTTTAATGAGTAATCAATTCTTGAACATTTGTATTTTTCCATTTGTTTGTGAACTTCATTAGTAATTCTGTATTAGATTCTAAAATCTCTTTTTCTTTGGAACTCCATAAGGACATTTCTTTTTTTATATTTGTGTCTATTATATTATATAGTGGATAATGTCAATAAAAATGTTAAAAATATTTTTTTATAAGGCGATTTTGAGGGTTGTTATATCGTCATTAGTGATACAGTAAAAAGTATAAAATCGTGATTTCGATAAATGTATCGATTTTAAAGAAAAAAACAGGGTCAAAAATCATTTAAAAATAAAAAACGTAATTAAAGCGTTTCTTATTTGTTGTTGAGATAAGACTGGTAAGTTTGTTCCATGAGCATAGCAATAGTCATTGGAAAAGTAAAAAAACATGTACAGGTGTAATATATGAAGTTTTAGGGACATTTTCAAAAATCTACATCAAAAGCAAATCTTAGAAACAAATCCATTGTAAACACGATTGATTGAAACATCAAGTACAATAGCTCCTTTCTTAATATAATCTTCCTTGATGAAATTAGGTATGCCAACTCCAGTAACAATAATGTCAGCAGTTCTACATTCTTTTTTAATATTTAGACTTTTACTATGAAGTACAGTAACAGTTGCATTTTTATTTAACATCAATGAAGCAAGTGAATCCCAACAATCATGACTCTATTGATGATTTTTACTTTTTCCCAGTAACATCAATGTTATAAGCCTCTAATAATCGCATAATTCCATAAGCAGTACAAGGTTTCATACAATCCTTATCAGCAAGAGTTAATCCAGCATTTTGAGCATGAAAGCCATCTACATCTAAACGAGGACTAATAGAATTTAAAACTTTATGTTCGTTAATATGGTCAGGTAATGGTAACTGAACAATAAGCCCATCTGTTAAATATAAACGTTCATTGTATGGCATAAATTTAATCAAATCATCTTCTTCAGGCATTTTTCGGAATGTTATAGTAACATCTATTCCAAAATTTCTTCAGCGAACTTTAATTTTATTTCTTACATAGATTTGGGTAGGGACATGATTTTTCAGATTCGAACAATAAGTATTAAAATTGGTTTGCGTGGTTCATTTTTGATTTTCTCTTTTAATTCTTCTTGAATTTTAGCAACGATCGTCTAGCAAAGTCATATAATATTGTCCTTTTTATTTAAAAATAAAGAACTTGTGTTAAAGAACTTTTTAATAAAATTATTAGTAAAGTGTGAGCTGCAAATCGTTCCAGAAACTTTTGGTCAATTTGTTCAATATTAGGCATATTGATTCTAATGAATCATTACGTTTGTTTTTCAGATTCATATAAGTTAGAGTAATTTTTATTTTTTTGTTTTTCTTTTGGCAATTGAGTTCTTACAGCAACAGTAAGTTCATATAGTTCTTTTGTTTCTTCTGACAAATTAAGTAGTTGTGTTTGGAGTTCTTGTTTCATATCTATTATTCTCTTTTTCTTCTTTATTGTTTTTATAGTTATATTATACAATAAAGAACGAAGCTAATCAATAGAAAAGTTTATTCTTTTTGTGGTGATTGAGGAGATTTGCAGCGTTTTGATTGAGTATTACAAGTAAAATCTTGTAAATCAAAGTAAGCAATTTGGTCGTTATCTTCACATTGTTTTCTTGGGACTCTTTAGCATCCATAGTATTTATAGATACATCAAGATAAATTTTGACTGAGACTGGGTCATGTTCCTACATAATGATTATCTTTGCGAGTAAGTCTTTGTTTGACTACAATATTCGTCATAAGTGTAATGTCAAATCATCAACAGGACTGAAATTCTGGTGAACCTGGATAAGGTGAATAACAGGGAGCAAATTTGTGGAAGTTTTTACATAAGGATTGTAGGGTGAACCCATCTGGTTCGAAGTTGTGGTAATACATTATCAACAGTATCAACATAAATTTGAGGGAGCTTTCATATTTAGATTTAATTGGCTCTATCTGTCCTAACAATGTCATACATAGGGGCAGACGGGTATCTGTCGCATTAAGATTTTCAGTCGGTGAACTCGAAATGATTTTGATAATCTGCATATTCTTGAACTTTTCAACAGAATCAAAGTGAACATCATTTGAAACTATAGGGGCATTTGAGGTTGAGCATGACACGTGCAGGTATTCCATTTTTGAAATGTGGTATTTTTTTGAGTCATTTATCTATCCTATCCTTTATTGTTTTATTTGTTATATCAGAAAGGTAGGGATAAAAATAAAAGGAGTAAATTTTAGTTCTTTTATTTGGGAGACGATAAAAGATTTTTCTATCTTTTAGAATTTCTACAATTTTTCAATATCCAAGTCTGTAAGAGTATTATCCTATAGTCCTTAGTATCCTTTAGTTCTTTAATGATAGAGTCTTTGTCATAGTTTTTGGCATTTTGGCAATGGATTCATGGAAACATATTTAAGTGATATCATCAAGATTTGGTTTTGCAAAATCGAAGTTCATATTTTCGTCTCCTTTCTATTGAGGGTCATTTTTGGTATTATAACAAATTTTTTTAAATTGTTTTCAATATAAAGTTGGTATTTTTAGATTAAGTTCTTTTCTATAATCCATTTTTCAATTTCTTTTTCAAAATTATTGGTCTTTTATTTTAATATAAGCAATAAAGTGGTCAATTAAATAAATCAGACAAAAAACAATTATATAAGATAGGGGAGCTAAATTTAATAGAAAATAGACAAACAATTGAAACAATGACAAGATGGCTAATTAAAAGTATAAATGAGCGGTAATTCCTTTCTTCTATCTTTAGCATATTCTTTAAAAATCTGAGTCGTTATCTTCAAAAGATTGGGGACGTAAGATAATATTATTTTCATCAATCCAAGAATAAAACATTCTCATAATCTTCTTGAGTTAAATTGTTAATGATAGATCTATTTTCTTCAATTTCATCAAAATTGACAATTTCAAAGGATTTCATTATGGAGCATTTCAAAAAGTCTATTATCTTCATACAGGCAGATTGATAATCATTCTGTAAATCAAGAATACAGTTATAATTCCAATTTAATAGAGCAGTAAAGTCGGCATTGTTTTTGTTGAGGTTAGTGAGCTGATTATATCCTCTACATAAATATAGAAATGTGAAAGTGCTTTATTTAATATTTCTTCATAGAATAAGTCAAGATTAAATGAGTTGTTCAGAATCCTTTTTCATTTTCCATAGTCCAATCAATAGAGTAATTAGAGAATTAAGTAAAGTGACTAATTCCAAATGGTAATGTAATTGTAAAGTAAGATAGGGATTGTAGTTAAAATATTGACAGATGATGAGCTGATTGGAGCATAAAAGTAATATTTTACAGCAGAGAAAGTTTTTCTAATGGATGTAATAATTCCATACAATCATCAACAAAACAAGTGAAATAAGAAATTGATGGGAACTTTAGGATTTGACATGTTATATAAGTAAAAACATTTTGGATAAAATGTTGAAAATCAAAATCTTGTAGCATAAGTTTGAGTCCCATATAGTTTTTAAATTAAATATCTTTTAGCATATCTGGTGTAAGATTGTAGATAGAGTCTTTTTCAAATACAATGATTTTATAGTGAGTATTCTCTTTTAATTTCATAATATTAGCAAGTAATTCTTTATTAGGATTGATTGCAATAGGATTTCAATTTAGAGAGCATTAAAAGTATCAGTTTGTATCTCCATAAGCAAAGGTATTTTTTTAAATCAATATTGTAGTCTTCAACAAGTTCATTGATATTTTTTTGTACGTGAAGTCCACATTGGTTTAATCTTTCCAGTAAATAAATCTTTCTTAAATTCATAGGAGCGGTGGTAAATCAGCATTATATTTTTTTCAGCATGCGTGATACAATAAAAATCTGGTGAACTAAAATAAATATAACAAAGCTTGTTCTTTATGGTATTGATTTTATCACGAGTATAAGTATAGAACTATCTGGATTAATTTCATTGAACGGTCAGTAACAAAAATCAATCTGAACTTTAGTTAATCCCTTAATTGTTGTTGAAATTTTTCAGTAAGGGTGAATCTAAATAATCTTCATAGCGATTTGGCGATTTTTCCAAGCAGTTAGTGGTTCTTTAAGTGTTTAATATATTCTTCTTGTGGAATAATTTCATATTTAAGCAATTTCTTATAAAGTACTGTTGTAATGGGTCCCTATAAATTGTTCCGTCAATATCAAAGAGGGACGATTTGAATTTTTCATTTTATTCTCTTTTTCTATTTAAGTTTAGGGGCATTATAGGGGCATTTTTTGTAATGATACATTTTGTCGAAAAACAGTTTTTACAGTATTAGCGTTGCTTTATGTGACGATATAACGAAAGCATGAGCGGTTAGCGGTCTTTATTAAGTCCTTTTTCTAGAGCTTTTTCTGATAAGTCTAAGTTCATCAGCAAAGTTTCGTTTGATTTAGTTGAGAGAGCATTTTTCTTTTTCAGGGTGTTTGTTTGAGTAATTTATTGATTAGATTGCATGTTGAGCCGAACTTTCTAAATATGATTCCAGACTTAATGAGCAATCTTCTTCATTAAGAATAATCTTATAATTCAAAATCCATATAGTTCATTTTGATAATCAACAAGAACTCAAAAAGCATCATTGATTTCAGTTCGTTTAAGTATTTTTGGTCAACAAGTTTGAGCTACGAATAAAGTGATTATAATTTCGATTAGTAATAAATTCTTATTGTCCATTGTTATCTCTTTCTAAGACATTTAATCTATTATATAATATTTTTTTCTTAAATAGTCAAATAAAAGAAAAGAGTGAATTTTATATAAGTAGTGTAATCAAGGTTTTTAAATAAATAATTCTTTCTCTATGAACTTTGAAATTTATAATCTTTTTGGAAGTAATATTTGATAATAGATTCAGCAAAAATATTTTGAATTTAGAAAAAGTGGATTTATTAAGAGTTGAAAGAAACACATCAAATGCAAAAAAATAAAATTATTATAATCTAATAATGAGGTGATTAAATCTTCTTTCAGGAATGTTTCAGTATATCGAAAATTGTTGAAGAAATAGTGTTGCAAGATTGAAATTATAAGTTTTGGAGTCTGGAACTTTTCAATTAAAAATATTAGGAGTACTTTCTTAGAGCATCTGAACATTGATAATTGTTTACAGAATTTTTGAGAGGGCTATAAACTCCATTTCATCATGGATTGTTCTACAAGTTAATTCTTTTGAACTTTCATATTTTTCTTTATTATGAAAGTATCTTGTATTAGTAATCTTGCCTAAGGATAATCTTTTTGCGTATTGTTCAAATTCTTGTTTTAATAGAATTCAAATTCTTCATAAGTAAATAAAAGCATTAGGAAATCATTGTTATCCAATTGTGCTTTAAACAAGATTAATGTATCATTATCAGTTTTCTTAATATTACAATCAGAACAAGATAGCAAAAACATTTCCATAAGTTAAAATATTACATCTTGGAGACGGGTGAATATGGTCCCAATTCAAATCTTTGTTTCCGTATTTCTTGCATTTTTTTAAGTTGATAAGTGTATCGCTTTAATAAGCACATTTTCCTTGAGTTAAGAAAAATAGCATAACGACAAATATCTTTTCTTGCTGCATGCATATCATTTTTCAATACAGAGCGAAAAAAATGTCTTGATGGTGAATATGCGGGGCTTATATAAATGTGGATAATTGCCATAGATTTTTGAAAGTAGTATATATTTATCTTTTTTTGTTCTTCAGTTAATTGTTGAAATAATTTATAATTCATTTTATCAAATTCTTTCTATAAAAAAAGTCTTTGTATATATATATTATTCCAGCTTTCTGAGTTAGAGTAAGAAAAAAAGCACAAGAAATTGGGACTTTTTAAAATTTTATTTATTTTTTTATCAGTTGCGTAATGATTTTAGCATTTGAGTTCTAATATCTTCAATTCCAGTAGGATTTGAAGGTAAGAAGATAATGGTATTGTTTCCTTTAGCAAAAATTATTTAGACTATCTAAGTATTGGTTGAGTAATAGAATAGTCATAATTGATTCTTCAGTTAATTGCATATTAGAGTCTTTTTAATTCTTTTACAGATTCGTGGGAAACATCAACAATAGACTACGTTGATTTGCAATGAGCATGTAATCTATCTTTTTCGAAAGACAAGACAGGGACTCAGTAACAATTTTAATTTTGTCATCATGGCGAATTCTTGAGCAGCATTCTTTTACGTTGAGCGCGTTAATTTCGTTCATTGATTGTTTGAGATTTCAGCGTCAGGGATCGAAATGCTTGTAATAAGTGTTTTAACAATGATGTAACCGTATGTTGACATTTCTTCAGCAACTTGTTTTTGAACTTCAAGAGCGATTTCATCTTTCTTTTCAAAAAGTTCATCAAGAGTTAATTTTGGAACAGCATTTCTTAAAGCATCTTCAATGTAAGATTGAATTTGGGAACTTTAGGACGAAGCAATTTATAAAGCATCTGTTACATTATTTTCTGACATCTATATTGCGTAGCAGCATAACATACTGAATACATTATCTTTAGTTTTTTTGTTTCAAGTGCCATTTCTTCTTGTTGCATACGAAGAGGTAATTTAATGGCAACCTTATCAATTCCTAAAGGTAAACAGAAATGTAAACCTGCTGTTGAAGTTTTGTGGTATTTACCTAATCTTTCAACAATAGCTACACTTCCTTGTGGTACAATGTAGTAAGTTGAGAAGAAAAAAATGCAAGTGGTGCGATAGCAATGATTATAAAAATTATAAAAAGGGGCATAATCTTTTTCTCCTTTAGTATGAGTCTAAGAAATTGAAAGTTTGTTTTAATGAGTTTAAATATCTTTTTCAGACTGTATAGTTATATTATTCCAAAAAAATAAAAGAGGTGAAATTAAAACTCTTTTGTTATTATTCATTTCTCTTTTGTCGATTTCAGCGTCAACGTTAATAGCATAGTTCTTTTTCAGTTTTGATTGAACAGATATGACTTCCATAAATTCTAAAAAGTTCTGTTTCAGCCTTTTCTTTCTTATCAAGTAATTTAGAAATTTTCTTGATTGAAATTTTGTAGCATTGGTGCTCTGCATAAATAGCGTGAAGTGACGTGCTCTTTATATTGTGCATAAGCAGTTTTTCTTTTCTTCATCTGCATTTTTCCATGCTACGAGCTGTGCAGTTAAATTATTGAGTGCAGTCTTGCGATTTGATTATTATTATCATCAATAATTGATTTCATTTCTCGACGGGCTTTTTGACAAAGTTTCTTTGAAAACAAATTTAATGCGTTGTTATAATCTTCATATTCAGATTTATGAGCATTCAATTCTTTTGAGCAAGGATTAGTTGTGCATTATCAGGGCGTAATATCTTCTTTTGGAACATCTTTATAAAGTAGGAGAACGTTCTAATTCGTTCAAACAGTCTGCAAATTCTTGAGCTGTTCAGTTTTTGAGCTGGTAAACAGTGTTTTGGACATTTGTGGTTGTTTGCATTTCATAGGCACATCTATTGGCATGTGCATTTGATCATTACAGTAAATCTTTAAAATTTTTATTTTGTATATCGTTGGTAGAATGATTGCTAAATGCACGAGGGGCATTTTTAGCAACAGTTTTGGGTTATTTTTTTGATAGTTAGACTGACATTGATAAAACAGACTCGGACTGCAGTTTATTTGTTTTTGTCCAAAAATTCTTAAAATGTATAAGAATAGGTTGATAAAGTCTAGGTATAAATCAAGAGCAGCAGTAGTAACATTATTATAATTATCTTGATTTGATCTTGCAAATCCTTTTTGAATTTTTTTGATTGTCATAAGCAATCAAAGCAGAGAAAAACAATTACAGCAAGATAAGTAATAATATAATCTAACATAGTATTATGTAAGAAAAATATTGAGTAATGTAGCAATGATTAAACAAGTAATGTTGCAATATGGAAATTTGGCAGTGAGATAAATCTTTCTTAGTTGTTCTTCAATGAAAGCAAGTGGTGAACATAACAAGTGATTAAGAAAGTTGGGCATTGGTGGATTAGAAAAAAAGATAAAATAACGTAAATGTAATTCCATTCACAAACGAATACAAATAGGGAAACAAAGGGTGTCATATTTTTGAGTTTGAATCTTTTCATTGATTTGGCATGTAAAATATTAGAGCATTTCAACAAAGCAATGAAAATATTGCTGATTTTTGTAATTGTGTACGATTGCTACAAACAAACAGCAACACAAGTGGAAGCAAATATGATGGCAGGGGCGTTATAATCAATCCAATAAACATTTTAGTGTAAATAGTAGAGAAATAATCGAATTTAAAAAGTATAGTTTGGTTTAGTGATTGTGTTTGCATATTAAAATCATAAGTTCTCATAGTAAAGAAACTCTTTTTATTTTAAAAATTTTTTTCTTTAATATCAATCAAAAGAAAGGGAAGAAAGTTTTATCTTTCTTCCTTTAGTTTTCAAAGAACTATTCAATTCTTCTTTTTTTGAACTTTGGTACTTTTTCAATTTGTTCTAGTTTTTTTCTTTGTAAAGTTCGAATAATTTCATATTCATCTGGTTCGTCCCAGTCATAGTGAGGGAATGTAGCACTGTAGATTTCTCCTTTAACGAATCTTTGGTAATCAGATTTGACATCGCTAAAGGCATTCATAAACTTCCATGAGCTCTTCAGGTTCATCAATGGAATTTATAACAAGAACTGGAATTCTTTATCAGCATCAGTTTTCCATAAACGCAAAAAATTTCAATCAAGTATTTTTTTCCATATTTTAACAAGCTTTCTATTTAATAATTTTATTATAACAAAAATGTTTGAAGTGGCGTCAATCATTAAACAATAGATTTATTTCATCTTTTTGAGTTTTATAGAACTTCTTCAGATACTTTCATCTTTTCATCATAAGAGTAACGAGGTAATTTATAGGCATGGGTCGTCCCAATCTCCTGTATAATCAATAATGACAGACTCAACGTTTCCATTAGCAAAATCTCCATAACATGGGTCACCAATTTCAGCAAGCCATTCATAATTTTCATCTTCTAAAGCTTCTCCAAGTTTGTCCATAGATTCTTGTTGGAACTTTTTAGTGAGGTTTCGGCAGAAACCAACAATCGTAAATTTCAATTAAAATCTTATTCAATAGTTATCGTCCTTAAAATTCATTATAGATAGAAATTGCTTCATCAATAAGTGTATTTGCTTTTTGTTTAGCAAGTTCATTGTCTGATTCATTATTGATTAGTAAGATACGATTAACAACATCATCAATAGTATCACATACAGAATTTACTTTAGGAAATTCATTGTGGAATCTATCAGTATTTACAAGTAATGTATTACTTTCAAATCCAAATTGTTCTCCAGTATTATCCCATTTTAAATCGTGATAGCTTTGTTTGATAAATGATTCTACAAGTTCTTGTACAGAAACACTTGTATGTTCACCTGCACCAATATTGTAAGCATTATATGTTCCATAAGAAGCAATAATCAAGTATTGTGAAAGACAATCTAACACATAAAGGTACGGACGGACAAATGCTGGATTTCTCAATTTAAGAACTTCTCCTTTTTCAACAGCGGCCATAATTGAAGTTACAATACGGTTAATTCCTTTATCTCCACCACCGAGTACGTTTGAGGCACGAGCGTTAATAAATTTAACTTTGTCAGAAACGAAAAAGTCCATTTGGTATACATATCTACAAAGCATATTATCAAATGACTTTAGATAATGAATAAGGTTCAAATCCGAGTGAATCTGTTTCAACATGAGGATGTGGACGACATAAACACGAGTCGGTGGCGGGAAAGGGTGGATTCATGAGTAGCATTTTTAACAAGTTCTAGCATTTTGACGGTGGCATAACATTTTGTATTAAATGTTCCATAAAGAGGTCACGGTGAGCTTCTGATACGATTGGTTGTGCAGGCAAATGGAAAAATATAATCAGAGCTCTTGAATGTCATTGATTGAAAGTCATCTGAAAAAAATCTTCACGCAAGTCTTGAATATAGAACTTTAGCGATTTTTCAATTTCAAAGCTATAAAAGATAGTATTGGGTTCTGGTTGTTTTAAAACTAATCCTTTTGATTTCAAAGTCCTAATCTATGTAAAAAAGCAATGCAGAGAGCTCCTTTAAATCCAATGTGGCGTAATAAATAGGTTTTTTTATCTTTGTATGTGTTTTTAAAGTTCTGTTCATTTTATTCTCCTATGATTTGATTGGCTATTGGTGTTGTAGTTATATTATATTGTTTTTAAGTTCTTTATAAAATAAATCATCTTTATAAATTTGTCTATTTCATAAAAACATTCTTTTTATCTATTCCTTAAAGTTAATTTTGTGTCCATTTTCTCGAAGCACTGCAAATGGCGAAATTATTTTATCTAAATAGAGTGAAATTACAAGAATTTGGTCCAATAATAAAGAATTTTATAATTGATGTCATAATAAAAGAATTTAGATTGTCATTTGTTACAAAATAAACAATAAGTATTGGAATGGCAAGAAAAAAATAAATAGCTGAGGGCGATAGAATGAATAGATAGTAAAAGAATTATCTATGGAAGTAAGAGTATCAATTTTTCTTAAATTTGTTATAAAAGTTTATTTTTGAGTTGAGAATTTATTGTTATAATCTTTTTGAAATGAGAGTCTAGTATTGTATTCCTCGGTCTCAGTTTTTGGTCATTTATCGAGTCAAATTTGTCATAAGATTTTGTTCTTTTAATAAAATTTAAGAACTTTTCAGCGTAAGTATCTCCATCTTTATAAGAGTTGTTTGAATCCGAGATACAGAAAAAAACATCATAAAAGGGCGTAATTCTTTTTCTTTGTTTTTCATCAGTTAGAGGTGACGAAAATTTCTTCTGAGTTATATTTTCTATAAAAGCATTCCTTTATCTAAAAGATAATTATTAGTTAAAGAGATCTCTTTTTGATTCCATAATCGCATTTCTTTATCAAATAAAAATATTTCATGGATTAAATCGTTTTATTCATTTGTTATTTTATCCTTTCTTTCTGAAATATAATATTTATTTTTCAAATATAAATAAGATCAAATATCCTCAAAAGAATGAATCAAGATAATCAAAAAGTAATAGGGACGAAGAAATCTTCAGTGAGTTATTATTAGAAAAGCATATGATTTAAAATTAGCAGTAAATCTTTTAATTCTTTATTTTTCTGATTTCTTGGCTTACATTTCAGGCGTATATTAACAAGCTAAATTTAAAGGAATGATAAAAACAAAGGTTGCAGGGTATTGAAAAAATTCAAGAAAGTTTTTCTTTCCTAGCAATATTTATTGAAATTGTTAAAAAGGCAGAAACAATGTTGCAATGTCAAGCATTCAAAGTAATTGCATAGTTTCTTCATAATTGAACTTTCTGAGTCATCGTTTGTATAGCGTTTTTTTCTGATGAAACTTTGGTTTTAAGATTCTTGGATTTCTCTCAGTTTGGATTGAAGTAAATTATCAAAGAAATTTAAAATTACAAGTGATTTAGTTTTCGATTTTGGTTTCTTGTTTTCGTCAAGTGATTGTAAAAATGTATCTTTTTAATTTCTTGTTTTGTTTCTTTTAGATAATCATAATAAAAGCGTATTAAAGTATTTTGCATTTTTGATGGTGTTGAGCATTTTCATTTGAGCTAATTTTTATCAAAGAAAGTTTGGTAAAACATAAGGAATGAATCTTCTACATGGTGAACTTTCAAAATCGATCATACAGGATCTTTCATCTAATTTGTAGGGAAAATGCTGTATCTGCGGAATTGAAGTCTTCAGTGTATTTATGATTTTTGTATGTTTCATCAAAGTTTATCAATCTCATGCAGTAATTCTCTTTTATTCATTTATGATGACAATTTTCTGTTTTTTTGTGTGTTGGATTTTTATATAAGGATAAATTGGTATCCTTTAAAAATGGGTCAAGATAAATTTGTTGTTTTGGTATAAGGAGTCTTCGTTAAACTGTGGTCGATTGAAATAGAAGGTATTTCTTGAAATTTTCAGGGTGATTGGTTCAATTCTTCTTTTTCTTGTTTGGTAATTCTGTACATAAACAAATAAAGAAAAGAATAGACAATTAGAAATAAAGAGGCAGTAGCTCAAGTCGGCGTAAAAATATTAAATCCAAAAAATTATTGTTATCAGCAAAAAGTAAAAAAGTAAGGGGTAATTACAATAGTTATTTGTCTATCTTCCTGATTATTTTTGATTTTTCCCATTAAAGTAAATAGAAATTTTTCAGAATCAGATTTGGTTTTAATTTGTTTTCGAATTTTTATTGGTAAGTACATTGTTTAAAAAATTCCTCAACATCATTATGAGCTGTTATCAGTTGTGTTTTTGAAAAGCTTGAATTTCTTTGATGCAAGTATTTTGAATTGAGTCGCATAAACAAATCTAGTTCTTCAAGTTCTTTTTTTATTTTTATCTCTATAAATTTGATAAAAGTATTAAAATATTGGGTATCTGTTAGTTCTTCTGCATTTTGGATTCAGTCAATCATATCAAAGAATAAAGCAGAAAATAAGGAGGACTCTTCATCAAGAATAGACCCTGAGTAATCAACACGTTTTAAGATGAAAAGTGTTCAGAATAATAGGGTTTAAATTTATTTTGAGAAATGAGTTCATTTTCTAGACTGAAAAATCATAAAGATTTTGTAAGTGATTCAATTTCTTTTATTAAATCTGTTTTGTTATCTGTTGACATGTCATTTCTATTTAATAAATTCTCTAATTTTTCTTGTTGAGTCCATGTTCTTTAATCATGTAATTATAGAGTACTTTCTCTATATTGACTCATATAGATTAGGATTAGCACGTAATTCATCAAGTTTTTTTGTTGTGGTTGGCAGTAATCATTGTTCTTGTAATCATAAGTTAAGAAATGTTTCTTCAGGTGTTCCGTTAATAATTCTAGTTTTAGTATATTTATTTAACGAATCATTGAGTTCAAGAAAATTATCTGGGTCGAAATAGCAACGTGGTAGAAATAACAGTGCAGTTTCTAATTGCATCAATAAGAGCATATTCAGGGGAAGAAATTGTTGGCGGTTTAAAATTGTATAATACACTAGCAAATCACGGGCGTTGAAGTAATTTCATTGAGCATTTTCGGGTCATAGGAAAAGCTATAGTTCAGTTTTAGAAGTTTCTTTCTCTTTTCTGACAAAATATTTCTCATACATAGCATTAAAGTTTCATTCTATCTTTGTCAGATGTGTTAGACATAAGTTTGAATTCAACATGAGTCGTCATAAAGATTGAGTCAAATTCTCCTTTAACAGTGGCATTCCATTAAAGATTAAGTAATAATCTTTTAAATATTGAGATAAATGAAATTAGTGCATCCCGAGCCTTTCCAGGCAGTGGTCTTCCTTGATAATAAGAGCAATTCATTTTTTTGTCTTTAGGATTTTTCCAAAATCTAATTTAGTTTCATTCATGAATTGTGGGCAAGTAAAATGGAATTGTTCTTGTGTTGGCATGTATTTTTCATATAAGTGAGTCGGCGTGGATTTAATTTGTTATTCATTTCAAATCTTATCGAGCATTTCATATGAAATTACCATGAGGGTGGTAAGATTATTCAAAACAGAGTTTCTTTTTTTGTAGTCATAACAAATAACAGCAATTTATCTTTATTAGATTTAAATTGTTTTAAAGTTTCTTTGTGCAATTAGCAGTTTCTTCTTCATTTTCTAAAGAATCAGCAAAAGGATAAGTTAGTACAATCAATTTATCCATATTATCAAAAGATTGTATTTGGTGAAGAATTGTTAAATTCAGTACATTTTTTTAAAGTTCGACAAATTTCTTTCTCCAAATAAAGGGCGGGTTTTCTTTATTTGGTGCAGGCTAAAATTAAATAATTCAATGTCATTTTTGTGAGTCAGGGCATAAATTATATTCTAATTGAATGGACGTAAATCTTCTCCATTAGCTAGATTAGAGATTTTTAATTGTCATAGACATCTTCTCCTAGCAATTTGATAATTTCTGACTTTTCATAGGCATTTTTTTCTAAAGTTTTTGGTGAGCTTTTTCTAATGGAGTTAGGCTTGTTCTATCTTCATATTAGTTGAAGCAGTTGATACTAGTCAAATGAAAAAAATCTTCTACGTTATCTTTATTAGCATTTTTCTTGAGCTCAATATTCTGTTTTGTGGTTGGGAGCGTGAAAAAAAGATTGGCAGTGAGACAATTAGCGTAATTAAAATAATCATTTTGATAGCTCTTATTTTAGAATAATATTTTTATATAACATTATAACAAAAGAAAGCGAGTTTGTAAATGAATCATATTGAAAGTTCTTTAAAAAGACAAAAATAAGTTAGTTCCTCGTTGGGATCAATCAAGAAATATTAAATTTCAATAAAAAAATTATAATGATTTGGCATAGGATTTGAAAATAAATATTTCATCATCAAAGATGAAAAAAATTGATTAAATTAGCTATGCGTACGGATTGCGTTTGAGAATGAAGTCAAAATAACAATTTCAGATGAAATAAAAAGAAATTATTGGCGAAAGAGTTAGTAACAAAGCAGAATTTGATAAGGAATTAAGAATGGCAGAGATTAGAGCAAAAATACAAGAATGAAATAGACAAAAATGGAAGATAAGAAATTTAATGAGTTATCATTAGGGACAACAATTAGCAATAGGATTTGTTATAAAATAAATTTAATAGAATTTGATTTAAAAAAGATTTAGCAATTTAATGGCTAAATCTTTTTATTTTAAAATAAGCAGGAATCAATTAGTACTTTATTAGCAAGTTTGTCTATCCATTCTTTTTGGAATATCTTCATAGATAAATAAGTCCAGGCAGAGCATATTTACAGCAGGTTGTATCTGTATCATCATGAGATTAGCTGCAGTGAGCACAGGCAGTGTACGTAGCAGTGTTTAAAAGTAAAAAGCAAGGAACTCTAAAGTATGAACAACATAGCAGATTGAATGGAATCTCTATCTATTTTTTTTAGATTTTTTAATCGTGAGAAAGTAGCTGAGCATTCCAATTCATCTAAAATTGTTTCTAAAGATTTGCCCTTAAGTAATTCTTTTCCAATCTTTACATACAAGACACAAGCTTCGATTGAATAAGCATGAGCATGAGTAATAGCGCTAACATTAGAAATTTCTTCATCAGTACAATCAATAAAGATTAAAGGCGCAATTCTCATTAAACTTCCATTGCCATTAGAATACAAATCATCTAAACCTATTCGTCTATCTAGGGCTTGTGCAGTTGTATTTCCTACATCAAAAGTATTGTTATGAGCAGTATAAGCATCATAATCTTTCCAAATAACAAAGTTTCGTTGAATTGCTTTTAAATCAATCTTTTTATTATTTTCTTTGAGTGCATCACAAGTAGCAATAGTCATGCTTGTATCATCTGACCAAGTTCCAATTGTTTGGTTCCAAACACCACCTGAAGTCATATCTGTTGCATTAAAAGTATTTCTTGGTCTAAATTCAAAGGGGACTCCTAAAGCGTCCCCAACAGCAAGACCATAAACACAATCTTTGATAGTTCTGTTCATGATTTATTTTCCTTTAACTATTTATAAATTTCTCAATTACTCCAGCAGAAGCTTCTAAGAGTTTTTGAATTTCCTCAAATGGTAGTTCCATTACTTTATCGTGAACAGTGAAAGAGTCAATTGTAAAAATCGTATAGAGCACAGCAACTATAAAATTTAAAATTGTTATGAGTAATTTGAAGTCTAGAGTATTTAAGCATTGATGAAAAGTGTTTAGCTTTTCATTTTTGAATTTTAAGTCTCGTTTATGAAGAAATTTTATTTTTTTAGAGTCTTCTATCTTAGATTTATTTTTTTCGTAAAATTTTTTTGAGCAAATTTTTTTAGAGTAATCTTCAAAAGCGCGAGACTGATTTTGTTTTCTAAATCTTGATAATCAAAAGCAGTAGTCCCTTTTTCTTTGAACTTTCAAGGTCTATAATTAGAATTATTTTTTTAAGTATTCCTCAAAAGTTCCATATTCCCATTTAGCTCGTTCTGCAACAGAAAGGATAAATTTATAATTGCAAAAGTTAGTTACAGCGACACGATAATTGTGCTGTCTAAATCATATTTTTTTACAGAGGAAACAAATTGTTTTTTTAATTTGTTGCATATCTGATTTTAGCAAAAGCGTATCACACATTTCTGAATAAATTTGGATGACGGTTAGTGGAATTTCTTTAGAGCGTAAAGTTATCTTGATGAGTCATTAAACGTTCAAATAGAATTTCAGAAAGGTAGTATTTTTCATTCACATATTGTCGAATATTCTTTATATTGGTAGAATACAATTTATAGTAATAATTCTTAGCAGATCTAATGTTGGAGAAATTTTAATCTTATAATTTTTAATTTCAATAGTATTGGTTTTATGATTTTCATTAAGCGTATCATAAAAAACAAATCAATTAGGTCAATTAAATCTTGAGGGCGTTAACAGCATGTCTAATATTTCTTTCTTTGAGGAATTCACAAAAATCAGACTCCTTTTTTTAAAGTCTTTGTACATATGAAGGTAATAATCATCAAAAGAATTTTATTGTAGATTTGGTATTGTATCTGGGTAAGTCAAGTCAGTTGATTTGCAGGGGCATTTACAAGTGGTATTTTGTTAATAGGAGTTTGTTCGAGTACTGAAATAATCGACCATTCATGGCATAAAAATAAATTAAGATGATCATTCCATATTGGATATTCTTTATTTTTCATCAAACAAAGGAGTCAATATTTTTAAACAATGAATTAAGATTTTTGGAAGTACTGTCAACAGAACTTTCTTTATTAGAATCTTGTTCAGGCATTTTGTTCAGTTTTTAGCATTTTTAGCAATTCTGATAGTGATGTTGGTTGTTGTTCTTTCAATGTTTTCATTTTTGAGTCTTTCTATTTTTAAAAATTAAATGATGTGATTGAACTTTCATTGATTGTTTTTAAGCATTTTGCTATATCTGTTTCATTAACAATAAGTTCTTCTGAGTCTATAATAACGGTCAGAAGTTTGTAAGTTATGACAGTTGGTTTTACAATGTAATCAACAGTAGGAGTAATTGCAATTTCATAAGTCTTGAACTTTCTTGGTCAGTTAGACAATATGATTGATTTCTTCAGCATGGGCTCAGATTAAAAAGTCTTTTTGGGTGTTGAGTTAGGATTGATTTAATTTTTACGAGGGCAAAAATTGATTTTAGAATTTTCTCTACATCATCAGAGTAAAACTTTACAAAGCGGATTTTTCTTCAATAAGATAAATAACTTTTTGTAAACGTTCCATTTTATGAAAACTTTCATTTTATTCTATTATATTATAATCTTTCCAGTTTGTCAATAAAAAAATAGCACAAAAATTGGCTATTTTTTTAACTATTAAAAATTCAATAAATAAATCAGCAGACTTTGGATTTCCTCTCTTGTTGTAGGCATGTTTTATCATCATCAATCTTATTTTTCTTTTTCAAAATAAGTGTGAACATATTTGGTGAATAGTAAGGAACATGGAAAGTGTAATCTTTGTGTTTTAAAGTAAGTTTGCGTCTTTTTGTCTTTACAGTATTTTATAATCATTAAAATCAATTTCATTATCTAAATCAGTCATTGATAAATTAGGAAGATTTAAGTGATTTTGATGATTCATTAACAATCTTATCGGGCGTAGAATCACATGGCAAACGAAAGAGCTCATCTGCAATAGGGTTTTACTAGAGACTGGAACTTTCACGAAAAAGCAGATTCAGAAATTGATTTTATGAACTATGGGTGGTAATAGTTCAATAGATAGAAAGTAGGAATCCTAAATCTCTTTTTGACCCTAATATCCCAAGTTAATTTATTCTCAAAGATGATGGACATAAAAACATAATCAGTTGGATTGATAGAATAATGATACACAGAATTTCAAATTCAAGACTCAGTACATCTAATAAAAGTCTTCTTTATAATAAGTATGAATTCATTAAGATATAGAGTTTTCAATTTATTGAGTAATTCAATCAGGGACTGGATAAATCTTTTCATGAGTATTAAGCATATTAAATAATCTAAATTTGATTCTTCATAATATTTTGAAGTAATAACATCAAAGAAAAGTACTTCATTTTTGACATTATAACAATCTTTCATTAGTTACAAGTCGGGTATTGAAATAATTTCATTTCTGAATTTAATGATGTTATCTTCTTCAATAAAGGGTGTTTTTCAAAACAAAAACATTATTCATGCTTTATTAAATAATCTAAATCTTGTACATCATCAAAGATTTCAGGCAATCAGGAGTCTGAAACGAATTTCTCTAAATTTTGCAGTTAATTTTTGTTGTGGTAATTCTCTTAAAACAACAACATACAAAATCCTTAGTGAATAAAAAATTTCTTAATAAAAGGGCAGTCTACAGGTAATAATTCAATTTTGTTGATTGGGGTTTTGTCGAACGTAATACATATTTATAATCTTCTAAAAATAAATGTGAGAAGAATGGCGGTCCCATAATTCATATTCTTTATTTTCATCAAATAATGGAGTCAATTTTCATTAAACATTTTTATTTAATGAATCAATAGTCTTTTGTAAGTCTAAATTTATTGGAAAAGGGGTTTAATCTTTATTTTGGGTTCATTTTTGCTGTCTTAGCAATTCTGTAAATGTAGTCAATATTATCGATCTTTTCTTTTCTTTTTATTTTAGAGGCATTTTGGAGAGCTTTTGTGGAGTTTCGATACATTTATCGAAAACAAGTTTTGAGCGTTTTAGTGTTTCTTATATGGCGATATAACGAGCTAAAAATCAGTTATATAGCATTGTGTAGTCTTCAATTCTTTATCAATAATTCAGTCGGGAGCAAATCATAAATTTGAGCATTGAGTAGGTAATAGTACATATTCCTGAATCCAGCTACATTGGCAGTGTGAAATTGGAATCTGTCAAAAGTGAAATTGATGTCTAGGTCATCTACAATCTCTTTAACTACATCATAGCCTGTTAAAGTGTTTTCACCTAAATCATGGTCAAATGAGATTAACTCATAATGTTGATTAGGATTTTCTTTTAAGTATTTAAGTAATGTAGAGATTTCTAAATAGCAGATCAAATTCATCTGGTGGCGGTCTTAAATCGTCTAAAAATATTTTCACGGTTCTTCCCTCAAGAACTTTCCATTCTTGCTTATTATTTAAAAACATAAACTTCTTTTTTAAGTTCTATATATGTTTCGGAATCAACTCCTTCCTCTAGCACTTTTAAGGTTTCATCTCTATCCTCAGCTAATTCCTTGAGTAAATTTTGATACTCAATTTTGTACGGGTTCACGGTCATAATATTCTCCTTTATAGAGTCAGCAGTTTTCAGTGATTGTCTGTTCAGGGTAGAGTGGAGTAATGACGTATTTAATTGGAGTTAATTTTGATTTTTCTTGTGTTAATTGCGAACAAGTATCAAATGTAAATCATAAAAGCAAATTCTTTAAATAGAGATTAAATAAAATCTATGTCTAAATTTCTTAATTTTATTTTTCTTTTTCCCAAATGGATAGAGTTCTATGAGCAGTCAAAGTATAATATGGTGCAATTCTAGTTTCATCAGTTTGGTTGTCAGAGTATCTTCATTGTATTTGTACATTTTTAAAAATAGTTTTTGACTTCAAAGCAAGAACTTTATCTATGGTGAATGCTCGTCATTTTTAAGTATTGCTACATAATCATTTTTGAAAAATGAGCTGGATAATACAGTTGTCATTTTCTTTTGATAACTCTCTTTTTATTTTTTTATATCTAAAATATAGGTTAATCAAATGTATATAAATATAATTTGATTTTTATAGACAGATTAAATTAAGATTTAATTTCTCATAATGGCACATAAGTGACTCTAAAAGTCTCATTAAAACAAATTGGGTGGTACTTTTTATAATGTTAGCAAGAATAGGGCGTTTCATCAATTCTTTTGTTTTTCTTATTCCTTTATAGACTTTATCCGAAAATTTTTCTCATAATATAGCGAGTCCATTTAAATCAGCATTCCATACATTGGCCGTCGTCTATATAGAGCGTTTTAATTCTTTGGAGAATTTGTGATTATCAGATTCAACATATTTTGGTAAATAATCAGCAATACGTAACTTCC